>Ga0123355_10003877_pt1 | contig 21640 bp, 12 predicted proteins | sample TergutEmb28metaG_3_FD_89872 | JGI IMG/M metagenome (GOLD analysis project Ga0123355, IMG submission 89872) | Embiratermes neotenicus P1 segment gut microbial communities from Petit-Saut dam, French Guiana - Emb289 P1 | ecosystem: Host-associated > Arthropoda: Insects > Digestive system > Gut ...
AACTTTTTTGATCACAAAGACCTAGGAAATCACCTCCTGAAGTTATGTCCCAAAGTCGTGAATCACCCTGTATATATATATATATATATATATATATATATATGAGGTTTTAAAGGTTTTATTTATATGTCACAGTGTTAGTTTTCACCATTTCATACTCTGCTTAGTTCATGCTCAATGCATCAGTATTTTTGTATTTTTGCCAAACACATGCTAAACCTAAACAGTCAGTGACGACCCATATGATGGTGCTGAGTGAGCACTGAAACATGTCATGTAGTTGTGTGGCAATGCATGTGTATTTGTTGGAATCTTGTTAATAACATAAGACTGAAACAAAGAATAGTTCAGACAGCCTACAATGCAGTATACTTATCAATCTCAGTCAGGGCTTGTAAACAAACATTGAATAAAGTGACATAATAAAATATGCCAGTGAACAGAACAAGGTGAAGGACCAGGGAAAAATGAGCAAGCAGCCACGTTTATGAACACAACAGATCAGTCCAGCTATGTTAAAACTTCATTCCTTAAGTGGAATACACACATCTGATTCAGCAGTGATAGTTCTGTGGATCTTAAAAAAAGCACCAACAAACTTCTTGACACTGGATTCATCTGTAAATGAAAAAAAAAAAAAAATCCACTGTATTTAAATGCATGTACAATACTTCAGAAAGCAGGTCTACATTGCCTGCAAGACTCAATCGAATATGTGCAGGAGAAATTTGGCCCAATTACCAACCAACATAATTCCAAGTTTTGTCTCACTTCCATATCAACGCTACTGTTTCTGCTTTACACAGAAATTTTCACTGAGGAGGAACTGATTGATACCTTGTTAATCTCTTTTACATGAATAGTAATAAATATTTCCATAGAAAGAATTTTCATGAATACACATGATGTAACAGCCTGAGTCTTTTATCATGAAATTTTGTGCAAGAGAAAGAAAAAATAATCAAAAGGCACATGAAAATAAAAAATAATGTATTAAAAGACTTTCATTACATGACAAAGTGTGACTTAAAAAGTATGAAGTTAAGCCAAAGTTCATGACAGAAAAACTGGATGGTCACATGTTCTCTGTCATATTCCATATCTATCATAGTATTTGGACATGCAATTTTGTTAGATATGTTCCAATAGTAACACATACCTGTGCTGTGGTGTTCCCGTAAGTGATGTGCCAATTGTCGGGCTAAGAATTTGAAGAGATCTCTTGATGCTATCCTCTTTTCCTTGTAGAATGGCATGAGATGCTTCACTACAGTTTCTGCTAGAGACTGTCTACTGAGTTTCACGGTACCTGCACCATTACTGTGTACTTCTTGCTGCTCATCCGTCACACACTCTGAATTATTCTGTACATTACATCTCAAAATTTGGCTAACAGGTTTGAATGTAACTTGCTGCATGTGGCACACTTTCTTAATATTGCAGGTATTACTTTTATTATTCAGAGGGAGTAATGATCTGTCCACTGTATTTGTCTGTGCCTGGTTACATGTCAAACTACAGTCTTGTTCTGGTTTAAGTGAAACAGTTTTATTAAAGTCAGGCTCCAACTCAATAAACATATCATCATCATCATCATCGTCACTACTGTCTCCAAAAAGGTCCCGTGACCGTTTCCTCTTTCTTGCAGCAACTTTATTACTCTCATCTCGTGTCACAGTCTTCTGCTTGCATTCAGTCTTCAAAAGCACCAACACATTAGAATTTTCATGTTTTTCTTGTTTCACTCTACAGCTGTGAAAATGAGGGTCCACCATCTGGTGACTTTCTTCTTCTGCTGTCACACAAGAAACTTCTACTTTAACTTTTGACAGGTCAGCTGTCATATCTTGCTTATCCAAGTATTTATCACTACTTCGTTCTTGTTTTATTTTTATTCCTGCTTCTGTTTTTATTTCAGTCCCATTTACATGCTCATTAACCTGCTGTGCAATATCATGCATTACGTCTCTTTCATTACACACCTGCTGACTGATTTCAATTTCGTCATTGCTGTACAGGACTTCCTCTTCATCATATTCTTCACAGTCAAACTCCTGCATAGAGTCTGAATCAGTCACATCTCCCATGAAAGGAATGTTATGAGTAATGCTTTCACTTGAGCTAATATTACTAGAATAATCACTTTCCCTGTAATTAGTCAATGTACTTCCTTCTGTAGACTTCTCACTATCAATGTCTGAAGTACCAGATTCAGCCTTTTTCAAGTAAAATTCCATGGACTGCTGTGACGAAGAATCCCTATTTAAACTTGACATTTTCCTTGGACATACCCTGCTCTTTGCACCATTATTGGACGCTCTCTTAGGTCCCAGGTTATCATTCCTACTAAATAAGTGAGATGCAGGAACAAATGCCAGAGGCTTGTTCTCATCTCTGTTTTTAAGATTACTCTTCACCTGATTCACTGCCTCATGTAATGACAGATTTCCTTTGGGTTTGAAGTCCTTCAGCCTTGGATTAAGTGACATTGCTTCTGTATTTCTTTTAATTTCCACCATCTACAACAAACAGGGATGGTGAAAAATGGCAAATGTAGGATCAATCTAACAGTAACAATATAGCATTATGTAAAAATGTTTTCCCTAATTCAGTACTGTAAAATGCAAGCATTGTTTTAATTCAAAATACCATGAAGAAAGACAAGTGTCAACTAAAATGTTGAGGGATTCAGGAAGACTTCTAAAGACACAAACAGATTTGTTAAAAAATTTGAAGACAGAAATATTCAAGAGAGTTAATCAACAGCAATGCTGACAATGGCGGTGGCGGCGGCAGCAGCAGCAACAACCAGTACCACCACCACAGCAGTGGTGGCAGCTACAATGACCACCGCCGCCGCCACTGCTGCTGCTGCTACTACTATTACTACCACCACCACCACCACCACCACCACCACCAACAACAACAACAAACAAACAAACAAACAAAAACAGCAGCAGCAGAGGATGTGAAAATGTATAACAACTGTATGGAAGGCACAAAGGAAATTCCTATCAAAGCACTTTCTGAAGTAAATAAATGTGCCATGCCAATGTTTTCTGTGCCACCTAAGGATCCTGAATGGCAAAAATGAGAGACAAAGTGCAAATACACACAACATTAAAGTAATATCATAACAACAGAGTATGAAAGTTTCATATCATTATAGACTTAAAAATATGATATAATGTAAACGTTCTTGAATAAAGTACTTATTTTGAGACACTTGCCCTTAAAATTTAAATACATAAAAACTTCTAGGATTATCAACTAGCAGAAACTTAACAGACCACATTACAAAAGGGAAGTCAATCTTACACTGTTGGTATACCTCAGTTTTGAAATTATGAGGTTTTACAGTAATGACAGCAGAAGTAAACAGACAAAGAAGAAACACTAGCTATAGAAATCACTTCACATTAGGCACATAACTTACCATTTTCGATAAAAGCCTTCGGTAAAGACTTGCCACAGTGTTTGATGTGAATGCTTCATACTCCATGTCAATGGCACATGCTTCTATGTCAGTGACAGACAGGGTATGCTGAGGTGGATCGACTATACAACAGCGCTCATAGTTTTTGTTCAGATTCTCGGTTAGTAGACTCAGATATGATTCTCGTGTCTGTAATAGAAGTATGAGAATTTGGTAAGGAGAGAATTCACAACCTTCACAGTTATCTAATGGTCTGAGCACCATAACAGAAGTAGTAAAAGTGCATTGCTGATTGCCAAATTAATAGTTATAACTTACTTAGCATGGACATAAATTTTAAACAAAACTATACATACATTAATTGTCAATCCATTGACTTTTAACCCTGTACTTTCAGCTGCACGAACTCTCGAGTATCTGGCTGAAGTCTCTTCATTCCCTTGACAAGAGGATTTACGGCGCAGGGAAAACTGCTTCTCTATTAAAATTTGCAAGTCCTTCTTTGCCTTTGTTTTATCTTGCTCCTTCTTGCTTTCTGCTTTATAAAGTTCGGCATCTCTGCAAACAATTCATCTCTTTGCATAAAATATATACCTGTTACTGACTGTACTGTTCATGAAACTTAGATAACCCACATGTAGTTACTAAAATTATGTAACAGTTCTCATGCCGATAAACTTTAAGTTCCACGGAAAAATCAGCGTCACACAAGAAAACTTACTTCTTTTGGCCACTCCTTCCTCCACCATAGAGATCTGAACCATCCCCTCTCAGCATCAGGTCATTACCTTTGTAAATGCAACTGTAGAATTTTTCAACAGATTTCTCAACATTTTCTGGGTTCTTACATGCGTCACATTGCTTATGTGTCTTACAGGGAGGAGGTACATCACCAAAAAAATTTGCAAAAACTCCATGCCTACACCTGTAAGAAAAATGCATGATATGTACCTTATATTTATTAGGGAACAGTAAGTACTTCCATTAATCCAGACACCAAATAAGACACTATTCCGAGGATTTAGAGTAGTTCAAAACCATATCACATAGTTTCATTTCAAACAAGAATATAACAATAGAATGTAAAAGTGCAATGTCTGCAATACATCTCAAACCAAAGCTGACATATGCAGCAGAAAAATTAAACCTTGCCAAAAATAAAACAGAACCTAGGTAATCAAAATTAAGTTTTTAAGAGGTAAAATTGGGAAAACAAGAAGAGTCAGACTCAGGAATGGGAAAGGTGGGAATACAGTTAAACTTTTTTACTTGCAGAAGCATTCTGAAACGGAAATTTAACCATTTTATGAGGCATTCTGAAAGTGAACACAGACATAATAATATCAAATTACCAACAATGTACACTACAGAAAATATATATATATATATATATATATATATCAAATAAAGACCCAACCTGATATACAATCCCCAATGATCATGGCTAGCTGAATGTCTGTAATTAAATATATTCTTGTGTAGTGCACAATGTAGGTATTTTTCCACTGATAGAGACTTTAAATATGAGGCATATGGTCCATCTAAATCATGGGTCACCAACCCAAGGCCCACCAGGTGGTATTACACAGCCTACAGCCACATATATATAAAAGGTAAATCAGTCCCATTACAGGCCCCAGGTGCCAGAGGGTTCCAGGAAGTTAAGGTTCCCAGATTACGTGACAATGGTGGTAAGGTTGTCAGCCTTACGCACCAGCCGCTTTTTACCCCCAAGAAATACTCCTGGTACTCATTTCTGTTAGAACAGCCACATGTATATACTACAATAATTACACAACAATTTAGGCACAGACGCTATTCACAGGATGTGATGCACAATGGAAATGACATTGCAAATAAGGCCCCATATGGGCAAAACATGCTTACATCCTTGCAAATCATCATCAATTAAACGTGGTGTACAGTGATGGTGTAATGATAATGCGGCATATCACAATATGATCAAATTGATACCCATTTCAGCTTTCCGCAGTGCAGATATTGAGAATTCTGGTTGTCTGGGATAACAGGCATAGGTTAAGGTCCCTTTGGGCCTTGTGTCATGGTCAGGGAGCGGGGGTGCAGGAAGTAAATATACTAAACACTAAAATTCCTTGCTAGTTCTTTCAGAACATATTCTATTCTTCTGACAGAAGGCAGTATTCTGAGAGACCTGGGAGTAACTTCACTAATAATCACTTGCAGGTCCCGGACTATCAAGTCGCAGGGGATGTCCAACAAGCCACTGTCTGGGATGTATGGTGGGGTCAAAACACAACATGACATTTAAAGGATTGCGTTGCTTTCATCTTTCAGATTGTGGGGTCCTGAAGTTCTAGCACTCTGCACCTTTGAATTTTATGCAAGACAACAATCTGGACAGACACAGACTACAATTACACTAACCAACAAACAATCAGAGCCCATCATTTCAGTTACAATGCATAAGATAAAAACTTACTTCACTTGTTCACAATATTCCACCATTTTTTGAAAACTCTTATAAGCAAAAACGGCTTTCTCTTTCTTGGAAGGTTTCTTGGCATTGCTTATTTCCTTCCGAAGAAGAAAATCCACGGCATCTCTTTCCTGTTTAGAATAATATATCCGACAGTAAGATGGTTTCCCATCTCGACCAGCACGTCCAGATTCTTGGTAATAACCAGCCACATTTTGTGGTACACCCCAGTGGACAACAAACCTGAAAAGTGGGTTATTTACAGAATTCATAGCAGTAATAACATTAGAGAATCGGACAACTTCATAGAAATATGAAGATAATTGTATAGTGTTAATGTGTGCAGACACTTGCTAAGTTGTGTATATCAGTGGTCACTGAACTCGCAGCAACAATGCAGTCTACAGGAATAATTGGTGCTTCACTGGAATAAAATGTGTTGCACTCTTGCAGTCACTGGACATTCTACTGCAAGCACATCATGCAGTCTAAGCACAGACCATCCAACAAAAAACATTAGCCATCAAAAAAGGAAAACACAGGATCTGCCTTCATTCTTTCAAGTTTCTGATTTTAGGACACAGAGTTAAGGAAAACACCATAATAAATATGTCATGGAAGGACATTGTGTACAGAATGCCCCTGCAGAAGTATCTCAATGTCTACAGTCATGCTTACCTCACAGAGCCTTTATCCACGCCCATTCCAAAACTAACAGTAGCACTTATCACTGGATATTTTCCATGCATCCAATCCTCTTGCACGAGTATTCTTTCCTTTGTTGGCAGTCCTCATTAAAAGAGAAAACATCAATTATAAACAAATTTTTTTTTTGCATATATACATCTCAAACTGCAATACTTCAAAGGGCAAGTATAATACCTGCATGATACGCTACTGTCTGTACTCCTTTACGTGTCAGATATGTTGCTACCTCCTCTGTAGCTTCTCTGGTGCGACAATAAATTATTCCACAACTTTTGTTTCTCTGTGAACATGTCATATATGAAATATAAGTACTTACATACCAGACTTTCCTCTGTACAATACAATTACAAAATTGTTTCTGAATGAACCTACGTCATTCTATTGTCAGTTTTGAACCATGACAGACTATTTCTATCAACTTAAAACATCGTGTACAACACACCATGATAATTAAGAAGCTGGTATGTTGTGACTTTCTTTCATTTCAGTGTAATCTTTGTTATTTACCCCATTACTTAATGGGCACAAGTACCATAACATTGTAAATTTGGTAAACAAAATAAAATACAATTGCTGATACCATGTACCATACCTTACATAAGTTCTCAAAAATCACTACAAACTATGACTGCAAATCCACACACTATAAAACATCTGGCAACTATACTGTACCTGCCTATTCACAGAGTACTAATATGAGAACATTTTGACATGTTAGCTGAGTGGGGCCAAGAAACTGTACATGTGGAATCACATACGACAGGTGCTGCATCGTTATGAAAAGTAATGCAGAAGCACGATATGAATGAATACACTACATTGAAATTAAACTAGCTTACAGACTTCCTACTTAAGCTTACAGCTTGGTTGAAAAAACCGTGCTGGTTCAGAGTGCGAATTCAGAATTCTGAATGCACTTCACAACAGGTACCACTTCTATTAAATCATTGCTAAGGACACTGACCAACTAACTACATTTGGCAGATTCCTTCTAACAGATTCAAAATTGCTCAATAAGTCAAAAAAATTCTTACATTTTATTGAACCCAAAGTTCATTACCAAGATCAAACAAGCCAGCCACTTGTTCTTATCCTTAGCCAGATGAAACCACTCCATTCCACACCCTTCCTCCCTCCTTTATATTTAAAGATTCATTGTAATATTATCTTTTCAGCTACAATTACATTCCAAAGTAGTCTCTTCCTTTCAGACTTTCTGATCAAAATACAGTAAAAATTTCTCACATCTACATGTCCTCTTTATTTCATTTTCCTTGATATGATCAACCTACCAACATTTGATGAGTACACACTGTGAACCTCCACATTACACAGTTTTCTCAGCTTTCTTTTAGTTCCTGTTTCTTAGGTTGACAAAAAGAAAGACATAACATTGAATTAGTGCTATGCATTCTGTCCAGTACACTCATAAACATTTACTGCAACTTACTGGTTTATCAACCTGAGGGTCATCATGGAGGTGATCATTGATGAAATCCTTCAAATCCTCAAATGGGTTTACCATTGCATTTTGGAATACAACATCATAAAACAAATTTGAACGGTAGCAAGGTGTTTTGTATTTTTCAACTGGCTTCTGTAGCTGCAGCTGCTTAATGATATCTTCAATAATCTATGGAAGAAATGCTTTAAGAAGAAATTTTCACAAATGCTGTACTCAAGTATTTTCTTCAAAATAAGTTACTCAGAGAAGTTCATTAGTAACAGAGTCCAGTGCAATTGAATACATGACATACAGGGCATCTCAAGGGTGGCCATGAATCAAATCCTATGGCTTGGAATAACAATTAGTCTATTTTCACAAATAAAATAAGATACAAAAATCAAACCATAAGCTATGCCATGACCTTTCATATCAGTGAATAATGAATGCTCATGCTAATGTCTATCAACACTCGCTGGCAAGTAAAGTATGAATGCATCATCTAACTAAAATTTCAGTAGAATTTTAAATATTCTATTTTATAAAAATTTTACTACAAGATAACTAATTAAAATCGTAAGCAAACAACCTGGAAAACAGATTATTATATACAGTATCTAATAACAAAGTCTGTCATGTAAATGATACAGGTCAGTTCCTTTAAGAACTCATATTTCAGTCTATCTGATACCTTAACACTATTCCCCAACTTCCCCAACCCCTCTCCAAAAAAATGGAATTATTCTGTGAACATGCTTGGTGTTTTACTACAATGTAATACATAAATTCATACATTAAAGCGTACATGAAACAACCACTTCCATAACGCAGAATCGATGCAATGGACACAACACTGAAATAAATTAATCAAGTCCACATCATCACACCCTATTTCTCTAACATGATTACACGCCACACACACAAATTGCTCTTTTATGATGGAATGCAACTGTATGACATACCAGCACCTCTATTGATGGTGATGCATTAGATGAACACTATAATGTCAGAACTCGGTGAAAAAATAGATCATATTTGTTTTTTAATCTATAAGTTTTGTCACAAAATGAAATAACTTACTGACATATCTTTTTTTTTGTACATTTTAATACATAGATGAGGGACATTTTCAACTCTACATGCTACTGAGCAGACCGCAGCAGCATTTTTATTTTCAGAAAAGTACACCCATGCATGCATACATGGACGTCACAAAAATCTGCAACACCCAACGAAGTAAAGCTTGTTTCATCAGTAAGTCTACAATGATGTGCAATCAAGCTGTTAAGTCTCACAAGCCTACCACAACAATACGCATACAAAATGGTAGGAAACTGACTGTTTCATCCAAAACTTCATTCAGTATTAAATGGAAGCAATAACATGGTTTCCCAAAGTTTTCTTGATCTTTGCACATTCACTATAGTCAATAACGTTTACTACAGGTTTCATGCTTGTGCAGTGTCATGTTTTAATTATAATTAACAATGCAGATATATCAGTTTTATAATGAGGAGCAATCAAAATATTCCTGGACTGAAATCCTTTCCTCATACTTAACACATTCAGCAGTTACTCTACACCAGGGGTCGTCAAACGTTTTTAAGCAGCGACCCCCTTGACCATACCTTCATTCCCCAGTGACCCCCTTGAAAATACCTTTATTCCCCACCAACCCCTATTGATATCAACAACTAAAACACAACTGCAACTTTTGTGAATATTTTTTTAATATCGATGCAAAATTATTAATCTCTACTACTATAATAATCTAAAAAAAAGAAAGCAAATTACCTGCCTTTATAAGAAAATTTGGTAGAAGCATCAGGTTACATATAGCTAAAAAAAAATTGGTTGCATGACACCTCAACTTAAGGTCATCAATGTGAAGGATGTGCTTGGTAACATAAACAATGACCTCACTCACTGAAGAAACTGTTTGCACTAGTTTACATTATCCCCGAGGTTCAATGAACTCTCATTCCGCCACCGACCCCCTATCTGTCATAAACCCCCTGGAATGCCTCAGAGACCCCTTGGGGGGTCGCTGAGGGCTAGTTTGACGACCCCTGCTCTACACTACCTCCTCCATAGTACTTTCCTTGTGACAAGATAGAGTGAGACCAGCAATCCTGTCTTGCCAGAAGCATCTATGGAAGTCCTGTATTTTGAACTCTGCAAGTGTAATACGGACTTCTCTTTAATCGTAATGTCATGAAATCACTTCCCCTTGAGAAGCAACTGGGGTTTTGGATAAAGACAGAAGACAACAGGGGAAGACTTGAAGGGTAAAAAATGTGAGGTACAACAATTTATTCAGTTTCCAGCCCAAAATTCTTGCATAGACAAGTACAGTGAGTAGGTGCAGTGTGTCACGTAGTAGGATCTGCTTGTTTCACATATTCTCCATACACCACAAAACATATGCCTGCAGTTTGTCCCAGAGAAGTAACACTTGATGTGCAATCTGTCAGTGTAAATAAATCCTGTTCTACATTTCCTCTTCAAAAGCAAGTCTTAACTGCTTGTTGTGGACAGAATTTAATGTGAATGCTACATTCTTAATGTCTGTTACAAAAAAGAAACAAAAATTGTACATAGCACTCACATAATCTTACTTCACAAAATGTTACTTTCAATTTAACACATACTATCATTTTTTGGATTACTGGAAAATAATACAGCAGACTGTATTCTACCATCATAGCAAGCTAATTTACAGTAAATATGGTACTTTCACATTCCAGAAAATCCAGAGAAGTCTGGATCACACCTCATGTACCACACACTCCACAAACCTCCTTATTAATGCCTTCCTATGGGTGTTTTGCTGTAATACTGGAAGAAATACAAACTATAATACAAATGCACGTTACCTCTGGACTTGCAGTGGCAGTTAGTGCAACCCATGGAATATCCTTGTATTTATGGCGGAGCTGACCCAATTTCAAGTAATCTGGTCTAAAATCATGTCCCCACTGACTAACACAATGGGCTTCATCTACAATGATGTATGATACCTTGTGGAAGTTGTGAAGCTCACCTATGAGGACCTACACACAAATTAACAAACTTCAGTGGATTTTCTAGGGAAGACATACATGCATATGCATGCTCATATCATAATAATGATAGTGTGCCTTAACAGTAGGGTGGCCAGTTAAGCATGCCTCTTTTCCTTGGAATGTTTTGATATACACTAATATCAGTAAGAGACTACAGCTGTACTAGCAAAGTGAAACCAAATAAGATCCATCCACTTGAGCACTCAGGGTCACAAAAAACACTGAGCGCAAGACAGAAATCTGAGGGCTCGCACTCATAAGTTTGCCATTGTATGTCTGGGCCGCTGAGTCCTGTACCATTGGCTCTTGTGGGGGAACAGTTACCATCCAGGTCATTATCGACACATAAAATTTACATTCCTGTGTGTATATTAATAGCTCACAATATAAATAGTTACAAAAGAAAGAGAATAGAAACAAACACAAGCACAACAAGTAGTGCTTTAACAATAGGCACAATACTTATTAAGATCGTGTGTCGTATACATTGCGAGATCTCTCTAACACAACAAACAAATACACCATGAGTCAGCATCAGTTTTTCCAACCAACATACAGAAAGAAACAAACTAACTAACCAGAAGCAGATAGCCTCCCAATCCCACAACTCCCACATCCTCCCATCATGGATGTGCCCAAAAACAGATGGTCCAGTATGCCAAAGAGAACAGAGATTATAATTAAACCCAAAATCCCCAAAAGAAACCAAATTAGCACAAATACATACTCAGACCATCTGTCAGCCACAACAGAGGGAAAGAGAGAGAAGGCTGTCCTCTTCCAAGCCGGCTGCTAACAGAACTCCCCGAACAGAGAATGTGTTTCACAGGCTCCAAAACTAAAAATGAGACTCACCTAACTCTCCCACTTTTTGGTAGTGACCAATAACCCAGCAATGCCCAAATAAGGATAGGAAGTGAAAGGGGTTTTGTCAGCATTAGAGTTGTCCTTGAGCCGACATATCGACAGGGTCAGCTCACACTCAGCTACTGCTCGAGTCACAAATTCAAGAAGTTTCTCCAGCAAAGAGCTGTGACAGCATAGTTGGCATAGCAACCAGGCTATGAGGTGGACAACCTTGGGCCCATGGGTCAATTTTCAGCAGCCACAAACGATGTCTCCAAAAGCATCCAGACTAGTTTAAGACATCCCCCCCCCCCCAATGGTTACAAAGAGAGGGGGAGGGTTGCTCTCCACAGAGGTAAACTAGACTGGGTGTAAAGCTGAGCACTCACGTCCATCTAGAACCGTAGTTCCTCTCACCCATGTGCCTTCATAGCATGCACAGTAACTGCTTTATGTTCTTCAATAAACTTGTTCCCTTTTCCCACCATCTTAATATTTGCTATATGGTCCTTTTGAAATAATTTTCTTCATCTCACTACCCACACTCAGTAAGATTAGGCTAGTACAATTCAGTTTCATTTTAGGTATGCTTCCATTGGATCTAGTATAGGGCTTGGCAAATATTGGGTGCAGGTTGCCTAGAAACTCTTCCATGGCACCTTGTACTCTCAAGAAAAATTAATTTTAGCTTATGGCTATTTGTAAAATGACTGCACAACAGAATGCTCATCTCCAGCAACAAATAATGTGAAAAACAACACTTTTGTTTCAAAGTTCTTTCCTACTGCATGTACTCTAATGAATAACTGAGGAACTTTTATTTGCAATACAGATAGGAGGTGCAAAGTTTGGCTTCCGTGCTTGGAAGAAGTGGACTAATCTTTATCAACAATGACCTACACATCCCGATAATAAAACTTTGTCTGGTTCCTAGTCACGCTCTGACCTACAAAACATATAAAACAAACATGTTTCACCAAGTTTGGTGGTAGTGATGATATGACTGCTAAGATTATTTTGACAACAGAAAGTCATAATCAGTTAACATTATCCAGTGCAGAGGGTTATGGTACAGCAGTTTTCTGAATGTGATTTAATACAAAGCTCTTATAAAGTCAAATACCATTACAACAAGCACTAAATCTTAAAAACAGGAACAATAAAATACCGTCTTTTTAGAAACTTACATGACCAACAAAAATATGAAATAAGGGAATTAATAGTCTTCCAGAATGTGATGCTATGAAGTTTGGGAACTACTTACAGAACAACACAGCAACCCATCCCACCAGACTTAAATCCTCAACTGCACCACTGTGACAACCTCAAATCTCAGATTAAACAAACATTTTATGCATGAAAGTCAAGGAGAGACAGTTATTTCACAAAAAAGACAGAGTTAAAAGACGGGACTCTGATCCACAAGTCATGTAGTTGGCTGGTTGTCTACGTACAGAACACGGCAAAGCATAAGATTCATCAAATTAAAATATCAAAAGCTCTGTGAAAACAAAATTATGAATATATGCTGTAATGTTCTAATAAATTATGCAGTTATCAAGAAACTGAGTCTTCACAAAAGTGTTTCCAAAGTGATTAGTAATGAATTATCTTCAACCAGAAAAATGATGAAGCACCTTCTTCTAGATCACTATTAGGGAATTATGAAATACATTACCTTGAATGTGTTTGTGCTGGCTTGCTCTGGCGTAACATACAGAAGTCGAGTATGGGGACATTTGCATTTCAGATCATTTATCACTTGACTTCTCTCCTTGGCACTCATTTTGGAGTTGATTGTGCTTGCAACAATCTTCTGTTTATGGAGGTGATCAATTTGATCCTTACATACACAAAAAACAACATTAGTGTGCAGCTATAACATGCAAATTACAAAATGCAGCCACATAGAAATTACACTTGTACAGAAGGTCACCAAAAGGTTGCACGTCAACAAAGATTAACTTATTTTAAAAATGGCACTTTTGTGTAAATTTTTCATACAAAAAATGCAAAATATTATTAGTGGACTTTACACATACACACACTTATATTAACACCACCCTCTAGCAATTTATATTAAAATAATGAATTTTGTGATTTGTACAGATTGCCTAGTATTATTAGGGCAGTGAAATTACAACTGGTTACATTAGGTTGGGCATATGGTTCTGATGAGGGAGACAAGAAATGCATAAAGAATTTTGGTATGGGAACCTCGTAGAAAATTTCACTTGGACAAGTGTGAAGAAGATAACACTGTTAAGACAGCCTTTGAGGAGATATGTTGTGAGGATCAAAAATGGGTAGACCTAAAGCAGTATTATGTCCAATTATAAGTCTGTGCCTTAGAGGTGTTATAACTTAGCATTCTCTTAGTGCAGTGTTAGTTAATATATGTCCTGCATCAAATAAAAAATTAAATATGAGCCGATAATATTATTTGGAGAAGTTGATGCTATATTTTTCTACCAACCTATCTGCAAAACAGCCTAATACAAAATGTAGGTTCACTCGTGGCAGTCAATACATCATCATAACAATAAAAAGCTCACATATGCCTCAATTCTCTATAAAAAACTGCTAATTCTATTTTAATTTCAAATGGCAGCATTATACACTTGCTGAATAAAATTACCTTCATTAAAGCCAGCAAGGGTGAAAAAACAATAGCCACTTTATTTTGCTGAAGCACAGCTGGAAGTTGAAAGCATAAGGACTTCCCTGACCCCGTTGGCATTGATATAAATACATCCTGATTTCCTGTAACATGTTCAAAGCATTTCTACATTATCCAAATATGGAAGAAAGTCTGAACATACATAATAGAGATGAAAAACATAACATAAATTTCTCTGAAATATATTGTGCTCTGAACCTTCACCATCTTTGTGCAGCTTTTTGGCATGTAACTAATGGATGCCACATCATAATCTGCCTCAATCAGAACTTCTTATTGAACCTGCAATACCTCATATTAGAGTTTACCAGCCTTCTTTTTTTGATATATATTTTCTATACACCCATGCCAGCACCCAACAAAGGGAAGTAATGTCATTAGGCCCATGAAAAAACAAATGGTACATACATTTAATTCATTCAAAGTATATGCAATAAGCCAGTACAAGCAGTCCATAAAGTGACTAAGTTCGGTGCTAGACAATCTGGCATTTAATTCCTCACACAGCCTCCTATTCAATTGGTACGAGAGGTCTTTTCTCCAGGAGCTAAATATCCTAGGTGAATAGGGTGGAGAGATGAACACTCATCTCCATCCATTGCTATGGTTAAGAATAAGTACAGCTGTAGTTCTATTATGTTTGAACGGGTATATATTTTATCACAGCCCATGAACTTATTTGTGAATTTCACTCTTCATTATCTTCTCACAAAGCAACTCCTTGGGAATATGGAGCAAACCTACATAAAAATTCCAGGTAGCCTAATTTTAAAAAGTCCTTCTAATCAGCCATTTTACATGGTATTGCTTGCGCAGACACAAAAAGCTGGAAAAAAGAGTGTAGCCTGATTAATAAGTAAATAGAAAAGAAGACAACACAAGCTGTGAGCAGCATGAGTACCTACAGTTTGGAATATCTGGTTGAAGGGAATATTTTCTTGCAAAACTAATATACTGCAAAAGGAAGACCATTACTACTTCTTGAACACAGACGTTTCCCATTTACAGACCTCCTTATAAAAGCAATGTCCTCTCTTGATATTCATGCAGAAGGACTGACAGAAACACATATAATAAAAATAAATTCCATTTCATAAAAATCAGTTGAGCTGAAATGTCACTGATATTAAACATTTTAATTCCAGCACCAATTAATGCCATTATATTTACACACACACACACACACACACACATATATATATATATATATATATATATATACACAATTATCTATTCCAATCACTACACTTCACTGTTTGAACCATTACACTGTACTACAAGTGTGTTGAAACACAAGTCATTTACATTTACAATTCATTCTTCACTTTTGGTTTAATTAATAACACTGCTCAGATTACACAGTGTCAAATACTACAAGGACTAATGACAAACAAATTGAGACATGTGTGGAAGGATCAACACACAAGCCAACTTTACAACACCTAATGCCACTACCAACAAAATGACAACAACCATTCACAATATAAAAAGACTGCATATCAGGCCTCAAGAAAGATTTGGGAGTTAATACTGTTTGTGATAAAGCACAGCAGTTCTGTGGCACAACCACTGTTGTAAGAATAGGCTTGTAATTATAAATATGTTCTCAGAAGTGACAGTGTAATTGGCACAAAAATTTACCAACATGTAACAGCTCTCAACCTGTTCCCTCCAACTTGAAGGTTAACGAAGATGTATCCTCTGAAACATTGGCTTCACCCAACTGCACGACGTCACATTTCGGAAGACAGTATTCATAGTTACTACCATGGAAACCCCAAATGATAATTCACGGAAATTTAGGCATAGTGTTGAGCTGATTATCTATTTATTTACTCCTCACACATTCCATAGATCCATGAAGGAAAGAAAACCAGTTGGATATAAAATTAAGACAACACATACACGCAAAATAGTACACAAAAATCAGGTAGGAATAATGGAGTCAACAGAGTTGGTACAAAGTCCGAAATAATAAATCACCCTATATCTTACAGCAACTACAATATTCATTACAAAGACGTCCACGGTTCATGCTGCCCTGCCCAATATTACACCTAAGCATCAATACACAAACTCAAATATGTGGTTCTTCAGTACGTGGTACCATTCGTTACACAAGTTCAAACTGTTCCCAGTGTGTCTCATTAATAATAAATTACTTCTACAATAACATAAAGGCCTATTCTTACTTCTTAATACTGCCTCGGTTGCCTGTCTCTGCAAATCACTCTTAAATTGCTGGTGCCCAAAATACTTCGCTAGCTCACATGTCAAACTACTATCACCTCTCGTCGTATTCTCGGTGTTCCGAGACATTCTAAGGACGCAAATGCAAACTTCCTTTTAAATTCGAACAATATATAAAACATACATATCTGCAGACACAGACCCTCATTTAATATTTACGCCAAACCCATCACACAAGTCGCACATTTAATCTCCGTACTTAAACGTTCTGTGGTACCTAGTCTCCTACCACAGATTACAGCTGTTATCTACAGATACTTCTCTAATTAATGCCTATCACCGCAAAGCAACTGCGATTGGCGACAACAAAAGATAAATTATTATACATTTGAACGCAGCTCATACCATGGATCATACATTATAACCGCTTACGAAACCCAGAGCGCATATAACAATTTTGTAATCCGTGCCACGAAGCACGTCGCAATGTCAGTCGATTCCGTTCTTTTGATAGTCACAGTGAGTTGTGGACTATGGAGTGCTTTTATTTTCTTGCTCGCCCTTTTTCGTTTGCAGCAGTTTATGGAAAATCGTAATGGAATTCGATATAGGCCACCATCAATTAATGTTCATCAGCTGTGGTCACAAGAGAACAACTTCGGAAATTATGTTGACCCAGAAAACTGAGTCCTCATATTCCAATTCTCTAAGGCTCAGCTCATCAGTCACATGTGTTGCAAGCTTGTCAACCTAATGATTCTAGACTTGATCACCCAATATTACAGTAACCATGACTTGGAAGTTTTCTCTCAACTCTCTAGTCATTTAATATCTCATAGGACCAAGAATTTTGTTCCCTAATATTCTCAGTCTATATTCTCCTAGGAAGAAGTCAAGTTTCTTTGCATGAAAACTAGAGGTAAAATTATAGTTTATTTGATATTTTAATCTTAACATATTCACATATGGGATTGGAAGACAAAAGCTTTTGAACCAAATTACTCTTTAGGCCCCTATCCTCGAAATTTAATCTGCTAGCAGTCTCTTATAAAAGACTGGTAGCAGGTTAAATTTGTTGATTTTTCAAAATGGAAGCTTCATTAAATATTCGAAATTTGTTCGGGGAAAACATTTAATGTAGTAAAAACAATTTCAGAATGTAACATTGACATGACTGAATTCTCCAGGTGTTCTGGTTAGCGTATGTAACAAAATGTTCATTTATATTTTCTGTTGACTGAAGTTTTCTTTTTGTATGGCTCATAGAAAACATGAAAAATCTGGATTATTCAAAACATGACAATGTTCCTATTACAGCCTATTATTCCTTCTACAGTACCCTTGGTACAAGACACACAAAGATGCAGGTGCATGTGCACACCCACAAAATGTATTTGGGCCAAACTTTCAGCAAAGTTGTCTCTCACAATTACAATGAACAAGATCGAAGTTAAAGCGTTTCTTTGAAACCGCTGCAAGAACGCATTGAGTAAAAAGGCTTATTTTTGCACTTTAAGGACATTCAGTCCCTCATTTCTATAACATGGTCACTGGTGATTATATCTACAACTACATCACTAATATGAAACACCCCATTTTAAGTCACTTCTAAAGACTGCAAAATAAATACAGTTTACTTGGAAATAACACATTAAGTATAAATAAAATTCCTTCAAGACATTTGTATTCTGAAACCCAAAGCCCAGGCACATAACACAGACATGACAGCTCAGTCATATTTACGGAGACCAAGTTGTACTATGTAGTCCATAAAATCAATAGGATGCACAGAATTATGATTGTTAACTAATGCTGAACAAGTTTATGCAAGGAGAAATGCATCTGTATGTAAAAAAAAAAGTTTGGTGACAACTGAGAGCAGGGGTGCACAAATTTCACAAAAATCTTGGCACCACCACAGAATTCTAGACGTGTTACAGGAAGCATGTTCCATACCGAGGAGCCACACATATTAGGCCCCAGCATAAAACATTAGTTGTTACAGTGACCTGGCCCCTGCAATTTGTGCACCCCTAGCATAAAAAATGAAACCCAATTTAGAACAGCTAACTGTTAGTATGGGAATAAATCTAGGTGGGTTACCTAGTACGTGCTCATTTCTGTACTAGAGTTTCAGCATACAACAGCAGAGACCCATAATTCATAATTAACACTTCTAAACAACACAATTTAATGTGATTTTGCATTGTACTATTTGCAGACTTTTTGTATACCTGGGATCACTTGCTGTATGGACTTTGTCCATTGTCCTGTGCTCAACAGGCAGTTAAAGTCCATGAAGTAAATGATTCCAAATGCGATACATCATTACCACAAGGCTACAGGATTATCCTGCTGTATACTGATTAGATTACAGAAAGTAGCTGTTGATGACTGAGTGCAATAAATAAGATACTTTATACCTAAATACTAGCTGAAATAGTGGAAGACACACATTAATGACACTATAGCCACTTGAAATATCTTATCTGGGATTGACATATTTGAGGACAGGATTCTAAGGAAAATATTTGGACCTATAATGATGAGTTAATGGAAGGATGGAGACAGTTATGTACAAGGATTTGTGAGTTACACGTTTTTAAGTTCATTTCAGGCATATCAATATTTTCTAAGTCTTAATGAAGTCTACAGCCAACCATTCAACTACACTGCACATTGGGCCAGATGTTGCTTCAGACTAGACAAAATCTGAAATAAGATGAGTTATAGAGGTCAAGAACTAAGAACGAGAATTCAAACATAACCATACTAACCTGTATAAGTTACATTAAACAGCATGTATCAGAATTCTGATACTTAATATGAAAGGTGGAGTTTTTGAACAACTGATGTGCATTTATTTTTGTTTCAGGCAAGTGTATATATAAATGTTAAAAAAAAAAAAAAAAAAAAAAAATACTACTCAACATACATGATTTCATTTGGAAGTAATAAATAAAATATTGTTCTATTACATGGTGACTTCAATCCCCTTGCCCATCACAATTATATGATGCACAGTATATATCATATGCCTCACATAGCCACAAATTGTTTTACCAGTGCAACCACAGAGGATCACACATCCTGGCAGAAATGTTTGCATACAACAACTCTATTTATAAGTCCACATTAGCCTCCAAAAATTGAAAAAGAAGTATCAGTACAAGTAATGGTTGTACACAATTGACAGAGCATCGTAGCTGATGTTTTCAGGTTAAATAAATCAGTGGTAAAAGTAAAACTAAAGTCTGATTCGCGATATAATATTTTAAGATCATAAATTTTGGAAAGCAACATACAGCAGCCAAAGATTTCACACTGGACCGATAAAATATCATAATACTCAGGTACTCTGAAAATGACCGCAATATCAGAGCGTGCTTGTGCTTAGTCATGCTGTGTCACTTCACACCACATCTTTGACAACCAGAACTGCTGGAACATAACATTTTCCTTCAGGTCAATGCAGCACAGCAATGACAATGCAATTTTCAAAACTTATTCCTAGCTTTATTTCCCAGACTTTCTTGTGTGATTACTTAATGTTTGCTCAGGTGAAAAAGCAACTTTTGGGCATGGTTTGAATCTGCAGATGACATTAACAAGGCTACCAAAGAACAATTCCTCAATCTGAACTCAAAACTACAGCACCACAGTCACAGTACACCGACGTGGTTATTACCATACACTGTGGACCAAACATAAACTTTCTTTCCTGGTAAACTCTGTACAAAATTCTCCTTTGGCTTATGGTCCAAAGGTGCATCAACAGTATCAGTTATGTAAATGAAATTCCCATGTTCACTGGAGATATAATGAGGGTCATTGCATGTCTCATCTTTGGAAGGAGAGACAATCTTCCTTTTGTGATTGGTTTAGCTGCATACAGCTGTGAAGAGTTTATTGACAATGTTCTTGAAATGTGCAATGGACAGACAAGGATTTCACGCACATTCTTCTGTAAATCCTGACAGATTTTACTCCCTCCAACCACAAAAAATGAAAAACAGCAGAGATGACAGGTTTACACTATGACTGCATGAGATTCCCTGAACATAATGGCCATCTGATGACATACCTAGATTTCCCATTTGACATGGCTTTTATTACAGCAGTTTCATTCTTTGTAACCCTGTGTCTTTATTCATATAATCTATAACTTCACCCTTGTTACCATTCTCATCTGCTGTAATAATTCTTTGAGGGGAACTACTGCTTTCAATACATAGTGTTGGTAGTACTGAAGGCAAATTTGTGGTAGTGCTGGTTACCTACCTTGTAATATATTTAAATTGTACTTCTGGCAACCTCACCACCACAGCTCTTGACCCATAACCTTAAAACAAATTCCTATTGCTCTCTGAATTTCTTGCTATTCTGATAGCATGATAGGGCACATCAACACGGGCTGCATCAAAACCCAAAAACCTCCTGCAATTTTAAAATGTTCAAGCTTTAAAAGATTCGATTTGCATTTTTATACACAAACACAAGTTAAAAACACTCCAAATAGTTCATTTTATATATTTAGACTACAAGGAAGTTTACTGCATTATTAAGATGTGCTGCATTATCTCTTTTCTTATTTTCCACAAAATGCTACTGATGTAATAATTTTATGTGAATAAAAGTCCAACAGATGCAACAGTATGCAGATATTTATTCACTGCAAAACTACTCTACATGTTTTGGGTGTCACAGCACCCGAAACATGTAGAGTAGTTTTGCAGTGAATAAATATCTGCATACTGTTGCATCTGTTGGATTTTTATTCACATTGAATTACGATGCATGGAACCACGAGCTT
>Ga0123355_10003880_pt1 | contig 21625 bp, 16 predicted proteins | sample TergutEmb28metaG_3_FD_89872 | JGI IMG/M metagenome (GOLD analysis project Ga0123355, IMG submission 89872) | Embiratermes neotenicus P1 segment gut microbial communities from Petit-Saut dam, French Guiana - Emb289 P1 | ecosystem: Host-associated > Arthropoda: Insects > Digestive system > Gut ...
CTTAGAGCCTCACATTCCAGTCGGGTTTACCCGGGAGTAGGCTGGTGGAAGTCAAGCCCCTATTCCCTAGTATTCACGGCCCTAGTGACCTCGGTGCGGACCTAGCAACCAGGGGCACTACAAAAGGAATATCCGGGTAAAAAAAAATAATTTTAGGTTCTTAAGGCCATGAGTGTGTGGATTACTTTTTCCTGGAAAGTACAGCCGTGTAATCTGGCAGAAATTTACGTGCGCTTCTGAGGGACGTACTGTCTTCATTCACTGTAGTACCCTGAAGATGTACGCAGGATGTTAGTGTGAAACAACTTTAAGTTTCTACTAGACTACATAGCGCCACGTCCCAGAAGGCAATCTGAAAAATGCAGTTACACCCAACCCTGGGTTTATGCCCTGTTTGCGTTCGTGCAAAAGTGGGGGCGAAGAATAAGGCGCAAATCAAAAACGATATTTAAATAAAAATAAGCGGTTAGCGTAATAGAAAGTAGCCAGCCAAAAGGTGTTAAAGCGAAAGTGGGAGAGCGCAAATTTTGCAGTTGTGTCATTTGACAAGGGACATTAAAACAAGAAGTCGTCAATACAAACAGGCGTAAAAAAAGTTGGGTGTGTTTGTAACTACCGACAGGATAATCGAGTTATAGTTGGTTGATACGATTTATTTGTTGGTGAATTCTTGCCATGTCTGCACTCAGGAATGTAGAAAGAGTCTTCTTAACTCGGGATGAGTGGGATCAAATGCGCTTTTTATTTGTAGCTGCTCTAATCATTTTTATTAATCCTTGCAAAGTTGGTTGTTTTAATAAGACTTTTAAACAGCTTATCAAAGTGCAGATGGTAGTCTTCTGGAACGTGACGCCATGTAGTTTGGTAGGAAGGTGCCAGAATTTCGGAGGACCGTTGTTTTCTTTGTAGCAGAAGAGGCAGGAAGGGTGACAGTACGAGGAGGCAGAAGCAACTACACACCGTCTTGTCATACGCGAAGCAGTTTTCTTAGTCACCGACACGCATACCTCCAACCTCAAACAGTCTATCAAAATTCTGCTTATAGGTCTGAGAATATAAATAAAAATTGTACTGGGTTAGCCGTAGGAGGACCATTTCGCACTGTAAGAATGGTCAGTCCACTACCGTTAATTGTTACTCTGTAGCAGTGCAAAGTCACCAATAAATTTACAGTGCTTGGGGTTGATAAAACTTATTTTTAAACCCCAGTCATAACAAAACGTATACGCTATTCTTGAAATGTTGATCGGAATTTTACTGACTTCGATTTAACTTTGGAACGAGTAGGCTGTGAGAACTGGTTTTATAATCCGATTTTCCATGCTTATGTTATTACAATATAATGTTCTGTGGTTGATTAACAAAACGCTCCGTTGTCTAAAATACCGGGAAAGTTATAATTAGTAGGCCTGCTCATTAGAGAACGCTGAACCCTTGTCAGTATTGAGATGCTGCACTGCTACACTGTAGCAGGGTTCTGTTCAGTCCTTCGAGTCTTCACCGCTCGACGTCTTTCTGTTCATAATTAGTCCCACTTCTTCCATTTCGTATTCTTTCTGCCGTTTTGAGCGCATCTTTTTCGAGAATTTCATTTCTTCAGAGCTCTTTCTTCTTCTCTTAACGAGAAAATTGTAATGAGGACAGAGTGTTCTGTCTCTCTTCCTTACGTAGTTGCGTCTTGCGAATCGCAACTCGCACAATAGGTTTTTAAATATAAAAGTCTAAGTCATAAATTGGAGAGGAACTTGAGTGTTAACACTCATGCAGTGAAATTGTCTTGTCTGGTTTGGAAAACTGATAATTGTACATCTCCGTGAAGTATTCGTTTAAAAATATGCAAAATCCTTTTCATGTCGAGTTATTTGCACGGAGTGCTTGAACTGAACTTATGGGGATGATACTCAGCGCGATTCTCTCTGAGAGTTTCATATCCCAAACTTCGCAATTGGTGAAGTTGTGTGGCAGGTTAAATGATTGGGATCATGCACCAGAATTTTGGGTCGAGTTTTATTTTGGTCATTAGCGGTTCATTATAAACAAAATTTAAGGATAAAGTAACTCTAGCTTCTGTTCAAAGCACTGTATGTGCTGTTGATCGTGTTTGTTGATGATATAGTTTTTATCCATGCAGTGTGGCGTCTGAACTGTTGATTAGCTTCGACTTTAACAGTTTTTGTTTTACGATCTGCAATAAATGAACGTCTGGTTTAATGAGGGGTACAAAATTGCAACCATCGCGTTTGGGAGCTCAGCTTATTCCACAATAAAAATCATTTTCCGACAAGTTTCGTTGTATCATGAAATGGCTGTAAATGTTACAGGGTTATAGAAATTTTTGTTGTGTCTACTTTAGGAAATAAATACCGGCGTGCGGCTATTGTTTGATCGCCAGCCTAAAGAACTCCAGGGAATTCGCTGCGAAAACTATAAAATATTGTAGGGAGGCCGGAGGGGGGTAGGATGGTCAGTCTGGGCTTCTGTGCCTTCTGAGGTCTAGGTCTGTGCTCGGCTGATTGCTGGGGTCACAGGTTTGAATCCCGTTGAGGGCATACATTTTCGTCTGTTGTGTTTGTTGTGTATTGCATACGTAGTCGCCTGTACGACGACCTGATCAGTCGTTCAGTGGATTTATGCTGTGTGTGTGTGTGAATTGTTGCGTTATAGAAATCTCAATAAGGAAGCGGCCTAAGCCCAAATTGGGCTGTTGTACCACAGAAAAATACGGGGGCTGGGTGCTCGGAAGTTATTTCTTTTTGGTAGGGATGTCTACGAATATGCTTGTGTCACCTTATTAACCTACCGTAGCGTGATCGTGAGGCTAAGAGATACCGAGCGATAACCGCACAGATGGTGTCTGACAGTTTGTAGAATAGAGCACAGAAAGTGATCATATGAGGCCTGGAAACCCATGAATAGTAATGACACAGCTGAAGTGGTGGAAAGTATGTTGTTTATACGAGAAGTAAGAAACGGCCTACTTCACCCCCGAAAGCCTGCGAGGCAGAATTAATCTATAGGTAGCAACCGAGTTGCTGGTGCTATATTCACCGCAAACTCTGACGAACGGCTGAAGTTCTAAAGTGAATAATGATGTTCGCACAAGGCCCCTGAACTTAACTAAACTTAACTTTGACCGTGATATTACCACATAAAAAAGTTCACCAGCATATTCCCTGATATGTTGTCACCATCGATTGGCTTCTTCTTTGAAAGTGAGCTTACTTGTTAAATCGCATTGAGTATATTTTAGCCATAATGTACCGAACAGAGGACCTTAAATGGGAAAAAAGAGATTGAAGAACAAGAGAGGTGTGTTTGTGGTGTGAAATTACTGAAGGAAATGAACGTATGACCCTTGTATTTCCTCTAGATAGCTATGTTGTTTTTAACGACTTTATATCTCACATGGTTTTCTACCTTCTGGTTTTCCGACTAAGTCGTGTCTATTGCTTAACCCTTACATGTGCTCTTGATTTCATTACCCTAGTAATATTTGGAGAAGACTACAAATTACTAAGTGTATTGTTATGCAGTGCTGTGTCTGTCTGTCTTACTGTCTGTGTCTGCCATGTGCTGTGTTCGGATGAAGATTTGTCCTCAGTCAAGGCGGGAGACCAAGTGCCACAAATATTAGCTTAAACTGAACAGTTGTATTACATGTTAGTCTTCCAGTTCTGAGACAGTGGGTTTACATAACTGAACGTGGTAGCAAGCGTAACTCGAAATTAATGTGCTCGTAACATCGTCCTGGATAAACAGAAAGTTCCCGGCTATAATTTTAATTCCTTACTGTCGTTACAGATTATGTGAACTTCGCCTGTCTTGTTTTTTCGGAATTTCCTAATTGAGCTGTGTGCTTGGAATTGATAATTCCACAGTGCTTTATTGGAGCCTAATTATAAAGTTGGTTTCAAAAATATGATCACTTAGATGTATGAAAACAAACAATAGTACTATTTGAACGACGTCACCCTGACATTCATATTGTCTTAAATTATTGACATTGTTGAAGAATAAAAAACCAACTAAATGCCACTTATTATTTTATTGTACTTGGTTTTTCATTCTTCAGTTATCACAGTGATGCACAGTCCAGTAAACATCATATTGACACTGTGCTGAAACAAGGTTCGTGTATTCAGTATATATGTCAAACAATAAGCAGTGCTTCACCAGATGGTGCAGCACTGGCTCTACCAGTCACGTAGCTTCCAGAATCAAGTTACGTTATTTTTCTTAATATATGTGTGCGTTATGAAGTGGTCCTCTGGCATGGCATACCGACGGCGTGTGGAGATGATTTTATTGCGAGCACTGGACAGAAATATTCCGACGAACGGTGCTTGTACTAAATTGTAATACCGAACGATTTCGTAAACAAGTTGGAAAGTTGCAGACTGGGCACACACAATTTCCAGATGTGTTAAATGCAGTTTGTTATGTGAGGTGAACCTTGTTTTTCATATATTGTAGGTAAATATACGTTTTTGTAAAGATGACCACGCTGCTGCAGACACGAGTATTTTATTGAAAACTTAATAACACCACAAATATTTAAAGGAGAAACGTAATTGATTATTGTACCTAGGTCATACCACCTAGGCATAAAGTATGCTTTGTTGCATTTTATTAAAAAATTTCTTTGTCGAAAAAATGTTCAATGTAACAGTTTTTTAGGCCACCTTATTGATCCTCATAATTTTATTACGTATGAGTGTTGCATATTAAATACCATTTTTGGGGAAACTCATTAATTAGATTTCACCTTCATGCGCTGTATGTTATGCTTGACCGTCAGCTTTTGTGCGAGTGCCGCAATTTCACCCGTCCTCAAAATCCATTCGCTAGTTTCGATAATGAAATGTCACCACGTTCACGTTGTACGAGACGTGCATTGCAAAGAATCGTGCAGCACGGGCATCGTGGTCGGTGCCATGAATCGTATGACCGCCACATTGAAACAAAATGAAGCCCAAAAGAGACAGGTGGTGACAGTGGAATTCCCTGTGGACCTTGAACTTCAGATCCTCCCCTTAAATCTCGGGGAAGCACATCAGCCTCAGTATTCAACTCTTTATTTGCCATTAGCGTAACGAGATGGGGGCCTCATGTAGCTCTTAAGTACGTAATGGCCTGCACCGCAGGTTTAAATGTGGCTTATGTGCCTCGTACGAATCGCTGACAGATTTCCTTCGGTCTTTCAATTCCATCCTTGCTTTTGATATATCCAGGATGCATGCTGGGAGCTTAAATAAATCAGTAACGAATATGACGTGTTTGCTGATCAATTTCAGACAGTATCCTATTCCCAGTATTGTCATCCCTCGCTGGGAAAACAAAATGTTTCTGCGTTGGAGCAAAGTCTGAGTCCTCCTGGAAAGTAATAGTACATCAGGGGTTGATAATTTGACTTTCAAAGGCCAGTGGACATACCCTTTGCAGGAAGCACATATTGTGACCATAAGTGAATACTGTGTATGTCCGTCCGTGTGCAGGCCTGTTCCCGCTTCTGACATGATATAGTGCTTGCAGCTCATTTAGCTGTTTAAGCAGTAGATCGGTAGGTGCAGTATATGAATATTAAAGCCACCGAGGGCTGCAAAATCACGAAGCACACTATTGACTCCAGGCTGTAATACGTCATCCGGTATGCATTTTCCCTCCCATACACGATTTTCTCTAGCCGTGATAGTGAGGTGGCAAGGTCGCTTAACGGTAGTTGCCACTGTTATCACTTGTGATCACAGTGTGTCTTATGTGCCACATTTTATTCCTTTTACAACCTGGAGTGCACAGAAGTTTGGTGAGGTCACATTTGTGTTCCCTGTGTTTTCAGAAGTGTTACGAAAGATTAGATTGTACGCTCATACGACACCATTGCTTGATTCCTTTGTGTTAGTTTTTTTTTATTTTATTAGTTACTAATCGATTGTTTGATTTGTACTTCCATCGATCCATCAGTCCAATATCTAATTCCTACTTTGATCCTTACCAAATACAGAATTATTTTCCGCAGGAATTAAACGTGTTGGAGAAGGTTTTACTAATGAATTAGGCCTAATTGTTTACCAGCAGCGACCGGTGTATTTAAGGGTCGAATTCAGCCTCTTTGTAATGCCTGAAATTTAGAAAAAGAACACGACAAAGGACGCAAAATGGAAAATAAATAGGGGTCAAGGAGTAGGCGTCTTGTTATATGAGAAGATAAATGAGGTTTCATTTTGTTTATTATCTTCCAGTATTTTCTGTCAGAACGCACATGTGTAAAGTAAGAGTGAGCTGTATCGGCAGACCTGAGGTACCAACTTGCCGTAACTATTTACCCAGGTACATCTTTATTCAGCTTTAAAACTGCCTCTTAGTACCAAAAGTTGTAGTTCTCAACTTGAGAGACACGAAGGAACAACAAACCAGCCTTTTAGTCGTTTTTATTTAGGAATTCTTCTAACAGATCGAAATCGTATATCGAGGCAGTCATTCTGTGCTCGATTCGAATTTGACAAACAAGAGCAGCTTTACACTGTAACACGAGTTTAAAATGCGTATGAAGAATAATAAACTGCCTCATTGTCTCCCCATAGTCGCATATCAAGCGTTGTAAGTAAATACAAATCTGCGTGGCAGTGAATTAAAATTAACTGTCGCACCTGGATTCGCACTTGGGACTGTCCATAACTAATTTCAAACTCTATCACAGAGAAAGCAGAAAGCTTAACAGACTAGGCCATTTTCTTGTGTAGGACCGAAAATACCTGCTTCATAATGCGTTTTTAACATTTGTAATTTGGAAAGGATTCGTTCATTTAGTAGTCTGTCTTACGACAGGTCCAAAGCCTCTTCCAAAGCGAGATCTCCACATAGTGCGATCTAGAGCTTCCTCCTTCAAATGAGAGTATCCTGTCCTTTCCTTAAGGTCATCCAATAGCTTCCTACTTCTTCTTCCTCGTTTTCCTGTCAGCATCCAAACTGCAACCCTACTTCCTTTTCTTCTTCTAAATCCAAACTGATCTTCTCCGAGTACATCCTCAATTTTCTTCTCAATCCTTCTAAGTAGGAAAGGATAAGGCTTTTAATAGTGATATTGCAAAGCTCTTACAATATTTATGTTGTGGGCCTGCTGTGGAAGTGTTTCAAATTGCGTTTGAACCCTGCTGCAGGGTTTCAGAACTTCTCTTTCAGATATGTACACAACTCCTCGTTCTTTGGATGTTTAACTCATGAATTTTCGCTTTAATGAACTTGGGGTATCCCCCGTCCCCTTTTTTCTCCCTTACATATAATGGACGTGCGATACAGCGAAACACACCGAATTAGAAATTGTTCCAACGAGCCTGCCATCACTTCCGATTTCTAAAATAAACTTTTCCTTTTTGCTTTCCCTTCCCATTGCATTTTTTTTCTGTGTACTGTGGTTTTAATTTTGACTGTTTTAATTGACCTGGTTTGTAGTTTTTAATTGACCTGGTTTGTAGCTCCACACACACTCGGTTTGAGCTCTAGATTGAAATGATAGTGTAATGCACCGACTGTTTACGGCCCTTTCCCCTCCTATCAAAAGGACTGGAATCCTATTGGGCAGTAAGCCGGATGGGTTTCAGATCGAGGCTGGACGTGATAGAAAAGAGTAAACTTCCTTCTCCTGTCGGGAATACAAATACTGTTGTTTACCGTAGATCGTCACTTTCCTGAATGACGTATTGATGTTGATGTCCATTTTAATTTGTGGTCTATTAATTGTGCCAAATTAACTTTCCTTCACATTAATAGGCCTAAGTATGGCTTCCATACTGTGTAAGGTTATCTAATTGACTCAGTAAGTCCTTGGAGCTGAGTCGTTCCTGAGAAGCTGACAGGTCCTCAGCTAGTAAAGAAATTCCTCACATTTTGTGGAACCCGAAGGTTCATTACCGCATTCACCTGTTCCTATGATGAGCCAGATCAATGCAGTCCATGTCTTCACATCCTACTTCTTGAAGCACCATTTAACATTATCCTCCCATCTACTCCTGAATCTTCCAAGTGGTTCCTTTCCCTCGGGTCTCTGCACCAAAACCCTGTATGTTTCTTTCCTCTCCCCCATACGTGCCGCATTCCCGTCCCCTCAGTTGTTATGTAAGACTAGTTTTATTATCTGGGGATCACGGTGGCACAGTGGTTAAGGTTCTGTGCTACAAATCGGAAGGTCGCTGGTTCGATCCCAGCTGGTGTCATTGGAATTTTTCATCGACATAAAATCCTTCCGATCGCACTATGACTGACTCAGCCTCTAACAGAAATGAGTACCAGGAGCATTTCCTGGGGGTATAAGTGGCCGGTGCATAAGGCTGACAACCTTACCACTATCCTGTGCTGTTGTCATGAAATCTGGGACCCTCAACTTCCTGGAACCCTCTGGGCTACTCCAGGCCTGTAACGGGACAGTTTTTGTTTTAAGTTTTATTATTTATTATTATTTTTGTTTACAATGGCAGTATCACAGGCCACTTTTCACCAATTACTTCGTTTAAACTAATGTGAAATTGAATTGCATTGAACGATGTGTCTTCAAGAATTGCATGACTCGGGCACGAATAATCCTGATGTTCTGTCTACATAATTCAGGATTTCTTATTCGACGAATATTGTTTGTTGTACCAGCATTTTTTTTCTCTCTCTCTCTCTCTTATGTGGTAAGAATTTTCAAACGACGTCCGGCATTTCTCTCTGTAGAGTGTAATTCATACTACGGCTTCTGTGGAGAGTTCATATGGAGTTGTGCAGGTGTCAAACCGACAGACGCATATATGGCATTTTCCGTGGTCTTGTTGTAGTTAAAACACAGAACGTTTTGAAATGAAAGCCAGCTGCGGACACGTTTTGTGTTTTATCCTGGACCAGACGGTGGAAATTTTCCAGTATTTTTGTCAGTTTATTGAAGCCTCTTCGTCACCGCCTGCGCACTACTGCAGTCCCTTCACTGTGCCCTGTGCACTGCGACACGAAGTCAGGGGTCTGACTTGTGTTCTGTGACTGACTCACTGATGTCTTGAATGTCGTAAACGCTGCTGATTCTGGTATTAATTACACGTATATTCATTCATATAAAATTATGTAAGATGTGACAACAAAGCTTTCCTCGGGATATCCTGATTTAGTAAGATGTTTACATATTATGAATCTTAAGGTAACTGGTACACTAATCCCTGATGATCCTATTCTTTTGCAAAAGGATACTTTGTCATCGGAATTTCTCTAGTCACCTTATGATGAAGTTAAAATAATTTTTCTCTGAAGCTGAAATCTTAATTTTCGAAATAATATAATGATATTTGTACCTCAAGCAAGCACTGCAGCATTTACGTCATTCATTTCCAATTCATAGATAAGCAGATCTTCGGGTTGGTATTCGGAGCGTATTCGGTTTGAGCCTCGGGCGTCCTATCGTTCACTTCATTCGAACTACGCTGATGTCGTGTCTTTTCTGATCCCTTACGCTCATCAATACGATAATCATCTCTCCCATTGCGACGCCAAGTAACCGCTGCAGCGCAGTGTTTCATAACGTAGGATAGGAACAAGTGAACATAGTACCTTACGAACTGGTGCTTTGAGACACACGCCGCAAGATATGTATTTTTTTAAATGCACAGTAATGGCCCATATCTCGCATTTCGTTAAAATATGCGGGCAGTGCTACTGGTAGACTACGTGCTTTGTGCAGAAAGCATGGCAGGCTTAATAATGGATGAACCAATTACGAGTGTTCCGCTCCTTGACTCGGCATGGCAGATCGTCGTGCGGCCCTTCCTGTCTGGTACATTAATCGCACAGTGAAGTTAAGCGGCCAAGTGGACGCTCTGCAACATGTATGCAGTGGATTCAGCTAGCCGTTACAGAGGCACGTTAAACCGCGTCGTAAGTACGACAATAAGGTCGTATCGTATGTGTGTAGGCCCTGCGGTTTACGTGAATTTGTAATTCCAACATCTACAGCAATTAATTCCATCCTCGCGGAAGGCATTAGTAAAGTTGGTAAAAGACAAAGGTCAAACTTTCCCGTAATAAGTCACGAAGATTCAGAAGGGGGATGGAATGTTGGACTTCCATTCTTACTCTGACACTCGGTACTACAAGGACGGCAGGGTTGTTAGCTCTACTCGACGGCCGCACTTTACACCCAAGAATATTCCTCGGTACTCATTTCTGTTAGAGGATGAGTGGACCCCAGGGTTACTGAATGCGGACAGAAGGAAGGTCGCTCGAAAATTTCCAAGAACCCTGCTGGGAATCGAACCCGGAACCTCCCATCTTGTACCGCAGTGCGTCAACCAACTGCAGGGTATACTTAATCGCAGTGTTCAGTTTAGTCATCGTGAACATTTGGTGTCGCACCATTATGACTTAACACACCTCTCCCGCTTTGTAGCTGTAAAATCTTTTTGCTCCGTCCACAGATCGGTAGCCATCTTCGTTTCTTAGTCACAGTCACTCAGGTGATTGTCTTATGCCTTCTGTCTTTTATGCCACATACTCATTTTCCACCCCGATGGCCTCATAATGCCAATCTCCCCAGTAAGTTGGTACTTTACTGGAATATTCTTGTCATAACCACCGTCACGGATGAGTCTGTAGTCTGTCCTACCTCGGCTGTATTTAGCCATATTTTCTGGGATCTGATAATAACCTATTGTAAATGGTTCCTAATTTGAAGCCAGTTTGTAGTTCATTGTGTAATTAGACTTCTGTGTGATTCATAGTTCTCCCAGGTTTGCTGACGGTTACAGTCTCTTGGGATATGACGGTGTTTTGGTTGGTAATTAGTTGCCGAAGTTGGAAGGGGCTTGATACCACCGTCTTAGGGTATTATTGGTACCAGACTTCTCCTAAACATCGGTAACTAGTCAGCAATCAGCACGTCATATCCGGAAAGATTGTAGTTCTTATCAGAAGTCTGCTGCCTAAAATTTCATTTTTATCTTCCCCGTTTGACTCTCACATGACACTTTTATTGTGCAGATCATAGTGATCATTATCTGTCAAAGGGTTTGCAACAAATTAGCATGGTGGTTGGTTAGAAAATCAGTTTACATCTCATGTCAGTCCGTAACTCGGGAATCTGCACCGATTCTGATAGTATCATGGGAATCCGTCGCCGAACATTTATAATCGCAAATCAGGCACTCCTTGTTTGTCGCGAACCACCTCCGACGCTATTTGAGCGTAATAACTGGCAGTGTAGCTAAATAGCGTAAATTAACTGAAGCACGTAAATACGAAAAGTGATGTCACAGTATATTGAAAGGAATGTGTGCTTATGTGATAACTTTTGTTATGTAGATGTTTGTGTAATTTTGGCCGGATAGATCAGTCGGTATAGCGACTGACTACGGACTGGACGGTCCGGGATCGAATCCCGATGGGGACGAGATTTTCCGCCCGTCCAGACCGACCCTGGGGCCCACCCAGCCTCCTGTAAAATGGGTACCGGGTCTTTCCCGGGGGTAAAGTGCGGCCCGGACGTGCTGCTGACCACTCAACCTCTTATAGTGCCGCGGTCATGGAAGAGTAGAGCTATACCTCAACCCACTCTCTGGGCCACACCGGGCCTGTAACGCGAAAACTTTACCTATTTTTACCTTTTTTAGGTGTATGTGTAATGGGAAATAAACAATAATCAGTGTATTTCTGCTGCTCTTCGTAGCTCGTGGTTTCTGTTTGTGTAGCTGTTTCAAAATCGACAATAAACCAGGTGGCCCTGACATTATATCGCAAGTTAACTGAAGCTGCTTAGATATTTCCCTTGTATTGGCATTCTTGTCACGTTTTTGCTTTTCCCTTTGCTAGTTTCGCGTACGGCAACCGTGTGGGTGCTCTCAAATTAATTGAGTCTAATTCCATTGCAGATAAAAACTTTCAACGAAGTTTTCCTCCACTTTTCTTGATGATGCACTTAAAATTCTCAGAGCCCGGTTGAAGTTTCACTTCATCAAAATACTACTGGTGATAAAAATGTCGGTTACGTGAAAGTTATGGGAAGTACGGGTAATGCGAAATTGCATGGGATGTGAAATTATGTCTCCTTAGGCTGCACTACATGCGGCGTGTGGGGATTTACAGTGTCTTTTCCTTGGCACTCCAGTAGGCGCGGAAGTAGGTGGGGAGGCTGTGCTGTTACCTACATGGAGATCTGTTTTGCCGTAGATTCATATGACTCTGGTGATGTGTATGTGTGTGTATGCTGCAATTTGAAAGCGCAATGAGTAGTCTAATTTATTAAATACGAGCAACATGTTCAAATTGTTTTTGTTTCTTAGTTTGCTCTTTAGGAGTTTACATTCGATCCTGTTTATAAGCAGGACAACATACTTTCCCGATCCCGTCCTTCCTTTCTTCATTATAACCATAATAGTTTATTCGTTCGTCCGAGGGCTATATTTGGAGTTGGGATTTCTATGGCTTTCTTCAGTTGTTCTGTGCATGATATAAAACGTAGGGCTTCTTGTGCCATTCTAACGTTGTATTAATATTATCTTGGGCAGTTTCTATTAGTCGAAGTATTGTTTAATTACCCGGCATTATGAGCAGGCGGGTTGCTCTCGTACAAAATTATTTTCGTGTAATGAACTTTAAAAGCGCCAGAATTGGAGTGCCTGGCGACCGTCGTCAACTGTAGTGGAATGTACTGAAACTCACAAAACTATAGCCTTGCCTGTTATTTTGTGGGGCTATAAGTGTTATGGCGACATATGCCCCCATAACACTGACAACGTCTGTACCGACACGCACAGTTGAACAAGTCTTGTAATTTTAGCTAAGCACTGGTTGTAGCTCCCTGATGATGGTCCTTGCGTGAATCGAAACATGTTGTAGCGGCTTTTGTAAGTTTAAAAGCTTTTTAACAATTTAATTATTTTATATGATTGAGTGCATTAGTTGGACAATAAAGCATTTGATATCATTGATGCACGGTATAAAGCAGTTGATATCATTGATGCACGGTATAACCATGAAGATTAAGGGTACAGAGAAAATCGTGTATATTGCAGTTCTTTATTATTTCCTTTTTGATAGTGATTAAATGAATAAAAATGAGATGGACAGAACCGTGATTCCAATGCCTATGTACAAAATTGGATTTGAAAATGTGAAGTGAAAATGCCACTAGGAAGAAGTCCGTATAAAGTATTATAATATTTCACAGGATATTGGCTTCCAGTTCTTAGGTTGTATTTGACTGGCCGGACGGGATCCAGTGAAGATGGTAATGAAATTTTGGGCCCGTAAATTGAGTAGGACATTTTAACCCCCTACGTAACTGGCAAGCTTTCAAGAAAACGGCAATTCCATGTCAGACGGTTATTTAGCTTTATAGAAAGATCAAATGATTTTTCACCAAATGAATTCTCTGTGCTGTAACAATAATTTCACTGCTCACAAGTTGTCCGTTTTTCACCTTACAGCTTTCACAGGGTTGGACTTTATGTTGTGACATTTATTGTTTTCCAATAAAATGGTCTGGATGTTGCCAAGTTCTTAGCAAAATAAATTCCACACGTGATTGAAAGTACGTGTTTGGGGGGTATGGGCGCTCTTACTGAGACGTTTGTTTGCTATAGAAGGACTAACATGAATGGTTGATACTTAGCACCGTAGTGACTTGGAGCATAAATTCAGTCGTTACCATCCACGATACGTCTGAGCTCTATGTGGCACATGTAGTAATATGACATTCCACTGGGTTTTCTCCTCGTACTAGGAAGACAGGTAATGTTCGATAGTTCTTGCACGAGGAAGAACTAAATTCCGCAATTATTAGTGCAAAAAGTTCAATTCGTCTGTCACTGTCATTAGTTTGGGAAGAATTGCCCATGTGTGCATAGAATTAGACTCTGACATGTTGGTAAGAGAGAGACAATTTCATCCATCATACGTAACTTGCCAGCATTGTTCTCGAGCTGCTCAACAAGTCGCCTGCTTGCTGTAAGCATAAGCTTGCTCTACCTTCATTTAATATAAGTACTGATCTCAACACATTTCCTTAAGCTTAAATGCCACCGCCAGTAATGGCGATGAGTACGATGGAATTTCAAAATTGATTATTTTATTTTAGTTGGTTATTTTAAAATACGCATGATTTACACATAAACTGTACCGTAAACTCAAAAATGTATCTTTGAAACGGTCAGATTTGGAAGTCTAGTATTACTTACTGGCATATGAAACGTAATAAAATTATCAGCGTTTACTTGTGGATAAAGACTTATTTTAAAGTGTCATCTACGTTGTGTTCTCAATAACCGATAGAATATATATAATTTTGTACAGAGTAACAAAACCTTTATTATGTGAATACAGTTAAAAGATAATTAAACAATCATAACAGCGACATGTTTCGGCTTTTTTCATAAAGCCATCTTCAATCTGTGACCTAAAAAGGTTTTTAGTATACAATCAAGAACGTCTCGGAAAATACGAAATCTCGTTTACATGGTTACTACAATATATTCAGAAGTAGAAGTAGAATATAAAATGTGAATTCAATTATCAAATAATATAGACAATAAAGATAAAAAATCACAGGTAATAAAATTTGAATTGTAGGGAGTATATATATATATATATTAATCTTGTAGAGAAATATATATATATATATATATATATATTAATCTTGTAGAGAACTGTATGTTGCGATATTAATGGAGGTCTACTTCACCCAGTTTATTGAAGGTTGTTTTATCGTGTGGTTTCTCCCCGTTGGTGTATTTGGCGCTGCTGTCTGTGTGGATAACATCTACATGGCACTAAAATCATATATATTTTACACGAACAACACGAGACAAGACACGAAAAACGCACTCACCACGTACGTTCCAAAATGTAAGTAATGCGACTACACACCAAACATATAAACGACTTAACCTGTACATCATCATAAGAGAAATATTTTTCTATATAGTTGCAGATTCAACGTAGTTTCAACCACCGACCTCTTAAGTGAAATATTACTACATCTCCGCACAAGAAAGTGCCTATAGACACCAAAGAGGAGAAACTACACAATAAAACAACCCCCCATTAACTGGGTGAAGCAAATCTTCATTAATATCGCAACATACAGTTTTCAACAAAATTACTATGTACTCCCTACAATTCAAATGTTATTACCTATAATTTTTTTATCTTTATTACCTATATTATTTTATAATTGAATTCACATTTTATATTTTACTTCCTAATATATTGTAGTAACCATATAAACGAGATCTCATATTTTCCGAGACGTTCTTGATTGTATATTAAAAACCTTTTTAGGTCACAGACTGAAGATGGCTTCATGAAAAAAACCGAAACATGTCGCTCTTATGATTGTTTAATTATCTTTTAACTGTATTCACATAATAAAGGTCGTGTTAGTCTGTGCAAAAATTATATGTATTCTAAAGACTGATTTAGAAGGCGTCATTCAACATGCGACTGGAGCCAGGTGTTTCGTCAGACTGCATTTAAAGTGCACTGAAGTACGGTAGAACTGTATCCACAAATAAACAATTCTTTTAGTCATCAGGTGTTCCTCCTCTGATGGAGGATCGGAAAACCATAAGGCCTGACCCTACATACAACAGACACATCGTTCACCCAAGACCTGAGCGGGATTTGGATCGCCCGGCATATTCGGGCAGGTTACTGTAATGGTAAGGTTCTAGACTTGGGGAGGCGTACTGTTTAGACACTGTCAATCATGAATTAGTATTGCTGTGGGTGTCCGTCTATTCCGGTGAATGTCGTGGCACTTGGAGTAGGGCATGGTCGGACTTCTTTGACCATTCTTGGGCCGAATTACACTCTGACGAACATCCTCCGTGTATTCCCAGCAAAGCGTTAATTTGATTCACCAAAGAGCCACAGATGGTGGGACATGATTCTCCGAAATAGAAAATAAAGGCTTTCTGCTATTTACCTTTGCTTTTAAGGAGATATTTCGAGTGTAACACCGAAAGTTTTAATATTCTTCCTAATTACTGTTCGTGATATATTTCCGTTCCATTCGACACACGACTGTGATCTGGACAGATGAAACAGCCTTATGTAACCTAGGAATTAGACAACTATCCAGTGGGTATTATAGGGATCGATGTCTAATATTTACTAGTCAAAGTAGAATGACACTACCTTTTATCATGTTTGGCCATCTGTTATGGAACGTTCATATGTCGATGTGCCGTATCCACTAAAACAGTGCTCAACGCCCTTGTTGGTCTTGTACCACTGTCACAAACAGAACTTTTACACTTACCACCAGGTATTGAAAATAATAATTAATACTAGGTTGAAGAAATCCAACGAGATGCGACAGTATGCAGATGTTTCTTTACTGCTAAATTACTCTACATGTTTCGGGCGTCCATCGCGCCCATCATCAGGAGTACATAAAACCGTAGATGCAGCCTCTGGTACAGATCATACTGTCTGGGGAGCAAGCTTCCTAAAACGTGACCAAATAACGACGTTTGAGGAAGCTTGCTCCCCAAGTAGTATGATCTGTACCAGAGGCTGCAACTACAGTTTTATGTACTGCTGATGATGGGCGCGATGGACGCCCGAAATATGTAGAGTAATTTAGCAGTAAATAAATATCTGCATACTGTTGCATCTTGTTGGATTTCTTCGACCTAGAATTACGATGCACGGAACCACGAATATAAAATATAAAAATATATTAATACGTCTGCTACTTCTCTGATTTAACTTTCTTGCGGTTACCATTAATTATGTAACACTTTAATATACTACTTGAATATTAAAATGAATGAGTTACCAGAACAATCGTTATTTCCTTTCGACGCTATTGTGCATCCGGACTCCACCCAGCGCTGTAGCCTGCGATTCGTATTGAACGTTCTATTACCGAGATTAGCGGCTGTCTGGGAGTGCAGGTGGTCGGTCATTCGTCTTAATATAAAGGAACTGCCCTTATCCGTCTGCTGCAGTTATTCGTGGCGCCGTGTTAAGCACAGGGATACGGTACTTTAACAAATAACAGATAACTGCTGATCGCAACAGTTGCAGTGGACAATACCGTGTATCGCGATGTAGGGGCCAGCGTTACATTTCGTATTTAGGTGTCCCCGATCGGAATCCAAGCTTAGCAGATTTTTGAATAATACATCGAATTTGATTACTACATTCTTTTTCCATAATCTGGCGAATTCTTCATTCGTAATATTTTCGTTGTGTCGATTCTGGTGGCCGCGCGGTCAAAGGCATGGTTCTGTGGCCGCTGGTTTACTGGGACTGCGCCTTTGAATCCTGCCGGGGGCATGGATGTCTGTTCTTAATAACAAGTGCTTGGCTTTTTCTCCTTAGGCTGTTCATAACTTCTGGGTGATATGGATAATGAAATGTACCTTGTGTCGAAGTCAGTTGAGTGTATGTCGTTAAAATTTTAAGTTTCTCTAGGTTGCTGAATTTTAATGTCTGTCTGTTACGTACGTGAGTGTATTGTTAATCAAGCTGTATTTACCATTGATGACATTAGTCTGTACGCGGTTTCCATACGATTTATATAATTCAAACTACAGTATTAATCACACTTTTAGTCAGTTTGGTACGCTGTTCACGGCCATTCCATTAGATGTCCTGCCTGCTCATTGACATTACTTCATTAGTTCATATCTGTTAAGCTGTAAAAGCCAAGTGAAACTTGGCTGTTCATTACAATGCGACATTCTTTTGGCTCTTCGATTGTTGGCTTTATTACGTTTTTGGACGCTGCATATATTATTGAAAGGATGCCATTAAATAATTAATTTTGAAACATTCAAAGGATTCTAAAATTTAAACGAAATTAGAAACCCCGGGAGTGATATTGGTGTAATTGAAACAGATAATGTGCTGCGGGATGGATTAGACTCATTTTGTAGCTGCCTGCGCAGCATGCAATTAAAACTTCCAGTGAGTCAGCAAATTAATGATACCGCTGAAAATGTTGTGATTAGTGTGTTCTGTGTGTGTGTCTCTCTCTCTGGGTTTTTACCAGTTCCGATCCAGTCACAGTATCTTCCTAACATCAGATGTTTTTTTGTCGTTTTTGAATAATTCACTGCTTTTTCCGAGAACAAGTACGCCGCACTGACCGGGCTCCTTGAATTTAGTCATTTACTTATTCTTTCATGATGGCACAAAGTGGCGTTCTTAGACCGCACAAGTCTTTCAGTGTTTATTTACGTGTCTTATTAGAGTTACAAGTAACCATCACCGCGTATATAAGTGGCCAGAGCAGGAGGCTGACTACACCCCAAAGTCTATTAACAAGGCTAGTAAGGTAAAGGTAAAGCAATCCCATTACAGGCCTGGAGAGGCTCTGAGCGTTCCAGGAGGTTGATGCTCCCAGATTTCAAGACAATCGGCACATGAAGGTGGTAAGGTAGGCAGCCCTACGCACCGGCCGCCTTTACCCCCAGGAAATATTACTGGTACTTATTTCTGTTGGAGGCTGAGTCAACCCCAGGGCCATAGTGCGGCCGGAAGGATTATGTCAACGAAAAATTTCAATGACACCATCGGGAATCGAACCCGCGACCTTCCGGCTTGTAGCGCAGTGCCTCAACCAACTGCGCCACCGCCTAACGAGACTAGTACACAACACAGTTTAGTGGACGCCACATGCGTCCGTGTTGCATTTGTTTGTCCCAAGATTCGGTTGCTAAAATGGATAGTAAAAACGTTAGTTAATCGAAATTGCATAACGAAGACCTCATAATTTATACTCTTCACCCATTATTAGTTGTGCAAGAGTGGTCAAATTAAGAAGACGTAGGCGGGCAATGTAACGCGCGTGGGCGAAATCGCGTAATAATAATTATACAAAAGCCTTTACCAATTATGCGAATTCCAACTGTTCTTAACAGGTCAACTCATTTTTATTATTGAAATGCCAAATCTTTATTTGTAATGGTTTAAAATCCTCTATGGATTGAACTATTAAGAATGCACAGTAATGCAGCTGGGTAGTATTAATACAATAAGCAGCACTGCCTGAATAAATACACTGGAGCAGTACATGACCGATGCACGGTGTGCGATGAACCAGAGAGGAACGTTTCTTGTGTTTGTACCGGTACAAAGCCCAGACGTCAGAATCGTAATTGTGTGACGTTATCCTTGGCGCCTGAGCCCCGCGGCACGAGGTATTCTGGCACTGATGATAAAGTTACGCGCTTTCTTAAGTTCGCCGCTTGAAGCCCGCGAGACCGGCCCAAATATGCATTCGGGAGGAGTCTGCTGAATCCCATAGCAGTCGCTTGAATGTCGTGGTAGAGAGGAAACCTTAGTTTCCCTGGCGACTCAGGTTTTTACCTGTCGCAGTGCTGGTAAGGGTTACTTAAGTGTTCATGTTTCAGGGGAAAGTTTTGCTTAGATTTTAAATTGTAATAAGTTCTCGGCGTGACACAGTGTCTTGATGCGTGCATACGGATTACGCATCGAGGTGGTCAGTCGCTACAGAAAGCCACATCGGGATAGTTTGTGTGATTTTTGGAAATTTTGCTTTTATATGCTGTGTTGTGTTGTGACAGACAGTTTGAAGTGAATGGAATCGGAGAGTAATATATTATTAATGGAGAAGTATAGCCGTATGGAGTAATGTGCTGCGGTTGTGTATCAGCGTTGGCCATGTGCAGTTGACTGACAATCTAATTGTGCTTCTGCTGCTCAGTAACATTTGGAAAGACATGTTTTCCCTTTGTGATTGACTGCCACATGACATATCTCCATGACTAACGGTGTGTGTGTGTGTGTGTGTGTGTGTGTGTGTGTTATAGTCGTAATTTGTTATTTACGTTGAGCATAAGGTAATAGTCGTCTGTGTATTGTACATACAAATTCGCCGCCATGTATGGAAGTTTCATCAGATCTGTCGTTTTCGACATGACGCGTTGTTTGATTTTTTGTTAAACCCCTTGAGCCATATCGACGTCCTTACACTGTGATGTTTTTAAATATTGTCTCCTTTTTGTGTATTAGGTTCCTTTCAACTTTTCCTACTCAGTTTTTTGTAAATTTATGATCTCTTGTCATGCGTGCTACTTGGTTTGAACACCCTAATGATATATTTGGTGGAGGGTGCTGTTCAACCAGCTGTTATTCTTCTTCGTAATTAACTGGACCTTTTTAAATTAAGTAAATTGTTTAAACATTTAATAATAATGGTTATTCAAACATGTTTTTACTTTCTTTACTATTCTTTATTTATATTAGCGAATTGAAACTTTCCGAAATTTTCTGCGAAGTATGGAATTTCCATTATTTGGTATCTTAAAAAAAAAACAAGAGTAACTGCATTTACACGATATATCGATATGTTGAATCTGCACTGATAACGAATGCCTTCTCTGCTTATACTTAATTTCCGATTTAGTGACTGTTTTGCATTCATGGTACTTAATTATGAAGCCTTTTTGTGGGTATCTGTCCTTAAATTGTTTGCACATGTGGATTAAAAAAGATTCGTACGAAAAATCTGTTTCCATGCAGCAAGTACTGGTGTTTGTTTTATTGTGAAACAAACTGAGAGGTCAGTATCCCTTAATTTTCAGCAAAAATTATTTTTGTCTGTTTATGTTAACACCGATGTTTGCAATAATGCTAATAATAATGATTACAACGGAAGTCCGTTTCTCTATACCAGTTCTTATTATCATTCAATAATCGCGTATGTCAGCTTCATGGTTATTGGTATTTGGTCACTTAGGCCTGTATTTGCGGCAAGATCGCATATGAGTACCGATTGTGAATACTGAAACACGCAGTGCGAGATATGAGGTTCGTACAGTAGTGCTGATGAATATTGCAGTCTTCTGAGATGCCACGCATCGTGGACCGGTAAAGAGCTGCCACTGTTTTGGAAGAACATGATTCCTGCATATTCAGGGTCGGAATGAAGGTGGAGGCACTTCGCCTTTTGCAACATCAGTGACTGTTGACCTGGCGACCCGCCGCTACGTCTCAGAGGACTTTAAGGAAGCACATTGTTTTATATATAAAGTGGTTAGTTGGTTTTCAAGGCTGTTTGTTGTACATCATATAACATTTCGCGAGGCACTATGCCTACATTTTTCCGTCTCAACGATGATTTATGACAGGACAATATGTCGCTGTGTGCCTGTCTGCTGTTTCCCGTTCAGCTTGCATCTGTCTGCCTGTCATTTTGTTCGCTCATTTACCAATTATTTACAATTACTTTAGCCAGTCAGTCTGTTGACAGTATCTGTTTCATGATTTTACCTCTTTTTCCTTGAATGTATGATTTTAAAATCTAATATTAGTGGAACTCGTGGACGATATTTATTTGGAAGCTGACGATGTAATTTAACGCCTGAAGCTTAGTTGCTGTGCATGTACTGTGATAGATGTAAAAAAAAAACAATTACAAGAAACTGTACACAGTACTGTCTTTCTTTGGTGTTTTTACCTTTTGTACATGTTGTACTCTAATTTGTCTCGTGTGTTTTGTTTCTAGTTTTAAGTTGTCGTGTGTAATTGTTGTTGGTTGACCGTGTGTATTGTTGTAGTTGTCTTGTGTGTGTTGTTATCTTATGTGTATTTGTTGTACTGTGTGGGCACGGCTTTTTTTTTTTACTTTAGTTGC
>Ga0123355_10003881_pt1 | contig 21623 bp, 17 predicted proteins | sample TergutEmb28metaG_3_FD_89872 | JGI IMG/M metagenome (GOLD analysis project Ga0123355, IMG submission 89872) | Embiratermes neotenicus P1 segment gut microbial communities from Petit-Saut dam, French Guiana - Emb289 P1 | ecosystem: Host-associated > Arthropoda: Insects > Digestive system > Gut ...
ATCTCCGTAACCGTTCCACTTTGGACATAGGTGTTTTGGGTTATATCGGTATATTTTAGCATAAGGAACACCCTCCCGAAGTCTGGCACATTCCTCCTGGGACACCCTGTATATATATATACACATACATATTCTTGACAATGTAGAGACAATAATCGGGCCAAAGAAATAAAAACTTGGGACAGCAGTGAATGCCTCATGCCAAGGAAAACTTTCTGTTTGTCATTTTGGGTACGCGTGCCACAGGTGTGTCAGCCCTGGTTTAGACTGATTTCTGACAGGAAAAATAATATCACAGGAAAGATCTTGTGTCTTATGTTTGTAACATACAGGCACAGTTATGTGTTAAACATTTACTGATCATGTGGCAGAATGGCTCTCCTATCGTTTGTGAATTTTTGTTTGGTAATTGTCATGGAAAACTTCCATCAAACTAAATGTGTCTGCTCTAGCAGTGAGTACTTGTACAGTATGGTTTGAGGAAAACTATGGGATTAAAAATAATCAGAAAATAAGCATGCCTGTGTATTCAAATCACTTGGGTCACCATCCATACTTGTAAGCTCAAATGTGTGAATAAATGGTGTTTTTTTTTTTTTTTCAGGCGGGGATCAGTTCAGGTTATCAGGAAAAGCCATGTCTCGATCCATCAGACTCAGAGTGCCCACCCACTGCTCCCAACAAGTTATCAGGACAGGTGGGTGTCACCAGAGTTAAATTCTGTTTCATTACAGGTTCTTGTTGGTATACATGTAACCCCTTTGGGTTGGCAGAAACACTTTTTTTTTTAGCCCTGTGAGGAATGGAGATAAACCACATGGCACAGGAGATAATTTCTTTGTGTTGTGGAACAAGAAAGCACTTCCCACAATTCCATTCTATTTTTGTCATTTCCTTTTCTCCTTTAATTTTTCACTTCATTGCTATGTCTTTCATCAGCCTTTATGCCTGTCTTTGTATTTCTGCTTTCTTTTCTTTCTCTTTACCTTTACTTTCATTTCCTATAACTCCCCATGTGTTATCTGCCTGTCTCCCCCCTCCACCCCCCAATTGGCACACTTTTTGAGGTGGATGTGTTATGAGGAGATAGTCCAGTTAAGAGGGGGAGGGGAACAGTGCAGCCTACAGTCATGTGCTGAGGGAACAGGCTGTCGTCTGTCTTTCACTCAGGGGATTCATTTGGACAGTATAATTGACAGTCCTCTTATAAATGTCAATGGCACCCCTGAGTGGTATTTTAACCCCTCAAGAAGTGGGAAGTACAGGAAAACAAGAGCCCACATTCTGGGCTAATAAACAACAAATAAACATACAGTTGCCTCTTATTTACTGATCTGTTGGCAACAACAGTAATAATGACTTACATGTAGTATAGCCCAAAACTTAAAAGAAGGAGTATAGGTTGTGGAGCTTCCAACCAGCGCCTGCTATCCCATCATACAAACTGCACACTCCTTCCATCAACAGAACCCTGTATCAGTAGGATGGAAATGTTAAATGTTGTTGTTGTTGATGTTGACATGATGATATTTCTTTTTTTGTCAAAATCATGGTTGGCATCATTGTTGTCTTTTTATATGTAGTCTTTTAGTACATATTATTGTACAAAGTACAAATTACAACATGAAAGCAGAATGCAGTGAGTTATTTGGCTACAGAAGACAGAATCATATTTACAATCATTGCACATGGTGGGAGGTGCATAAAAATGGCTGCCTTGTTTTTTAGTACTTCATATTGCATATTTCATTCCTATTATGTTTAGACACATATTTGCTGTAGCACTTACTTTGGAAAATGCTCTTGCAACAACCTAAGAGACCATCTTAACATTGTTCATTTTGTGCAAGGAGAATATGTGTCTTATTTATTGTGTGTGCATGTGTTGGTTTTGTAATTTAACCTTTTGGCGCCGGAATTATTTTTTTAATTTTAGCACACCTGTATATAAAATGTGAATAATACAGGAACCAAATACGTTAGATTTATGAAACAAACTGCATTTTGAAGAGAAAAAACGGAGAGTACATACCATATTTAAAATATTCAGTACCTATATTTGTTGAATAAATAAATAAAATGCAACGTTTAGAGGTTAGCGGTGTGGTGCGACCACTATAGTCGTTGTTAGGTGTCAAAGGGTTAAAAAACCTAAAGAGACCATTTTCCATGGCTGTGCAAAACAAGTGGCTAAATTACTGTTGTGTGTGCATGCACACATGGACACATATGCTCCATATGTCCCTTAATAAATGCATGTTGTATACTGATTGATAAGTGATCATACCCAAAGAATGCTGTTAAGTTTTAGCAGGTTTTTATTTTTGAGGAAAGAAACTTGATGGTATTCTGTACTACCAGAGCAAGCTCTATGAACTGAATAATAACAACTTTCCCAATTTTTATTTTTATTTTCTCTAATTTCATCATGAGGCTCTAATTATTATTAATCCAAGATACCTATTAAATGATTTATTACATACAAGTAGTTATAATATGACTTTTAACAAATAATAACAACAGCCTTTTTTAACCTAACCTGGACAACCATGAGTCAAGTAACACGTAATTTTTGTGAATTTATGTATGGGACCAGTTTTGTTTTCCAGCCTCTTCACAGTAAACACTGGCTTGGAGGAGGGACTGAAACTAATGGAGTAATTTGTTACAGATACCAGACATTGGGGCAGAATTGACAGGTGGCTGTTATGGATTTGCAGCAAAATACATGCACTGGCCAGAAGACTTGGTAGTGGGTGGGGCAACTCGGAACAAGACTGGGCACATACAGAGGTACTGCAGTTACATCACAACATGATTAAAGAAACCCTAACATTGGCTGATGAGTTATGGACATACAGACATACTCCTTGTTATGAAGATTGAAGTTATGCATTTTCATACTTAGGAAATTTTCCAAGTAATACAAATAATAAAAATTATTAAATTTTTTAAATGTGCACAGAATTTTTCCTTACAGGAATGAAAGCTTAGTCAGGCAGAGGTTTTGGAGAAATCTAGGACTTAACTTATATAAATTTGATCTTAGGTACACTTTCCCCTAAATGTGTTTAAAACTCAACCTTATGTACACTTATCTTTACACTCACGTTGTTTTCACTGACTTATTGACTATAACAGAATAATTTTTAAGGTTTAACACAAATCACTTAATATCTCAGTAGAGTTACTGGATCAACAGTACATACAGACACATGTATGCTATATAAATAAATTATGTATTATATATGGTGTGTAGTGGGTTAAATTCCAACATATGTAAAATTCAAGTTACGTAAAGGTTTGTGGAATGGAACTCTTTCATATGCCAGGGAGTATCTATAATAGGTTTGGGTAAATTGTGATATATTTTCTTCTGTGCACAGAGCACATGCTCTCCAGACGGTGGTACAACTGATGGGGGAGCGGGAGATGTTCGACTTCTGGTCTGACACATATAAGGTCCATCATGTGGAGTGGACACAAGAGAAGGCAGCCCTTGTCCTTGAAACATGGCAGAGGCGCTTTTCAGAGGTATTCTCATGAGCAGTGTTTGCATTTGTGTTATGGTTCATTTGATCAGTTGGTTGTGTTAATTGATCACAATTACTTTCTTTAATTTCTGTAGGGGTTAAGATTTTTTTTGTATTGAAGCATTTCAGTTCACTTCCAGCTTCACACCTGTTGCTGTAACACTTCTATTTATGCCCCAGTTCCATGAGGATCATTGTAGCTGAAGAGGTGAATTACAATCAAAACAACAAAACAGACAGCATTAATTCATATGTACTGAATATCATACTTGAGTTGGAAGTCCTCACTTCACAGTATCTGATGAGCCCAATTAGGAAGGGATACACACATTTTGACCACAAACTGAGGTGTTCTTGGCAAGATTTGAAACTGTTCTTAACTTCATTCCTATTCATCCTGGTTATGTCCATGTACACCCCTAAACACCTTCATCACCATTGTCATTTTTCTGCATTGTCCATCTGTAGTGCCAATCCACTGCTCATAATGCCTTTCCTAACCTTCTCCTGTATACCAGCAATACTCAGTTTCTTCCATGCAGCTTACGGTTTTTGGACTACCATCAAGATAGAGGCAGCAAGATTCTCAGAGGTTTTATGGAGTAAATGGCTACCAGTGTTTTGAAGGACTGTAATGTCTTCACATTATGGGTCAAGGAATCCAAGAACATGAGGAACTGTTTACCCAATTCATGGTTTAATAACCCGTGATGACTTGAATCTTCTGTAACACCACTGTGAGAAACCCAATCTCACACTTCTCTGAAATGCTGTTACCTATTTCCCATTCTACAGAACACTGTATTTCAAAATGTGGAAATTTTCTTGAGGTATTCATACTGTCCTTCTGTGTGACAGAAGTTATCACTGAACTACTGCTGCAAGTAAGGTGAGTGATGACCATTCTCATATATTCATATTATGATCATGTCTTGTGGCAGAGCTCTCTCTTGTCATTCTTGATAAAATTTTGACGAAACTGATAAATGTATTTTTAATTGTTTCAGGAGGTTCGTCGATATTTAACAAATGATAACAGTACTGCACCCTATAAAGTGTATGCATTCTCAACTGCAACCCTCAATGATATCCTAAGTCAATTCTCAGAGCTCAGTGTAGTCAAAATTGTTGTTGGGTACATTTTTATGGTGAGTAATGTTTTGACTAATTAATCTTGAATGTTGTAACAATAGTGTTTTAAGTGCATTGGTTATGTACTGTTATATGAGAAGCTGATCATGAGTGTGGGTAGGTACAGATTTGATGGAACCCAGTTGGCATTCACTTCATTGATTCTGTAGTCTGTCTTATGGCAGGTCCATAGCCTCTTCCAATGCAAGTTCTCTGCAGAGTATGCTCTAGTGCTTCCTCTTTCAGTTTAATTGACATACTATCCTGATAATCATCAAGAGAGATGAAATGCATCAGTCACTACAGCTAATAGTGAAATTGATACTTGAACCAGCTACCTTCTAAATAAGTGTCAAGCATTATTGCTATACAGACAAAAGCATTACAGGTGTAATAATATTTTATATAATGTAATACATAATGCCATTGTTAGTATTGTACATTCTTTCATGTTTTAGTTGGTGTATGCAGGAGTTTCGCTGCTCAGGTGGCATGACCCTGTGCAGTCACAGGCTGGAGTTGGTCTTGCTGGTGTTATGCTGGTGTCAATCACAGTTGCAGCTGGTCTCGGCTTTTGTGCTTTGTTGGGCATTGCTTTCAATGCTTCTACCACACAAGTATGTCCATTCCACTATATGACCATCATACACAGTTTGTGACCTTTTGAAATCCTTGCTCATTTTCAGTAAGTAACATTGGATTTTGTAGTGTAATGGATACCATTTCATTTGTCTAGTCAACGTCATGTCAAATAGTGTTTTAAAGAAGCTGAAGTATTCTGCAAATGTACTGAATGAAATATCTGAATTACATGTACAGTTGAATTTGTCCCAACCTCTGTATTTAAAATGAGATTATTTTCCACTTTCTGTCAAATAATCATGTTATTCAAGAACAACACTATCTTCAAAACACGTTATTTTACAAGTTGTTTCTCTGAAAGTGCTTTAAATCTGTAAACTTTCTTTTCATGGCAGAAAATATTTTTGGTTTCCCAGAGTAACTGTTGTGTGTGTACCTTACAAGGCCACTGTAAGGTAACTCCTAATATAAAGTGACTGTCTTTTCCATTGAGTTATAAAAAAACTCAAAATTTAAAAAAATACAATAAAACATTAATAACACTTAAGACAGGCAGGTATAAAACTAAAAATAATACAATTAGCTGACGTCATAAATCAGAAATAACAGCACTATAGCATGTCTCATATAAGTTTCCGTTTACTGCAAAATGATGTGTCCCTGACCTGTCACTGGTAAGTTTGTGGGGCCCAACTTATAAGGTATCCCCTACTTTTCTGTGTGGCTATTTAAAAAAGGCCTTATATCATCATAATCATCATCATCATCATCATCATCAGTATTATTTATTCAATCCAATCAGTCATACAGTGACTCTAGACATGTCAAGTACATCATAAGTATAAATGTAACAACATTGTCATACAATAAACAAATGTTATAAAACATAGCTAAATTAAAACATGTATCTCTATATTTATTTCATGTTATTAATAATATCTGTATATTACAATTCATACTGACTTAATACACGTATCCATACTGCATTTACTTATTTCAACAATTTGTACATAGACGGCATTAAATATTATCATAATTTTATTTAGTCCAAGCTGCTATAGCATCAAATCAGCAATATAAGAATTCTTCTATTGAATAAAGCACATGATTTTTGAGAAAAAATTTCAGTTCTCTTTTATAGGGTTTATATTCCTCCAACTTTGTTATATTAATTGGTACTTTATTATACAAGCAAATTCCCACATTAATTACATTTTTTATAGAGATTTGTATTACAAGATTTGATAAGTAAATCCATATTCTCCTTGTATTATGATTACATACCTGTTTATTTTTTGTATTGTGGATTTATACTTCTTTAAAAACATCGCACTTCAAATATGTATAATGAAGTGACCTTAGTATCTTGCAATCCTTAAATAGTTGTCTACAAGATGTACCTGTCCCAGCACCCCCACACTCCCGGATCACCCTCTTCTGTAGCTTAAATATAGGTAAACTTTCGCTATCTGCCCCCCCAGAAAATTATACCTTATCTTACTAGCAATTCAAATTTTTAATGGTATGAACTTCTTATCATACCCAACCCCATAATTCCTTGAACCAATTTAATAATGTAACACACTTTACTTAGTTGTAGTCTTAATATGCGTATATGAGTAGTCAATTTTGGATTAGTCAATTTTGGATTTTCTGTAATACCAAGAAATTTTGTATCTGATTTATAAGCTATATCTGTATTTCTATAAGTAATTTTTGGTCTCATCGGAAATCTACTCTGCTTTGTATGATATGACATGGCTACTGTTTTTCCAGTGTTTATCATGAGATTATTTTTTTGAATCCAATATTCTAACTTGTTCATAACTTCATTTACCTTATGCCGTAGAACATTTCCATCTCTTTCGATGATTAACAAATTAATATAACCCACAAATAAAACCAACTGTCCATCCTGTACATTTAAAGGAGGGTCATTTATATGTATTAAAAACAGAAGAGGTCCAAGAACCAAGCCCTGTGGTACTCCACATTTTAGCACTTTTCATGAGGAAATATATTTATGTTGTTTAGAATTTATGTGACCACTTTGATTTATTTCTACAAACTGCTTTCGGTCTGTTAAGTAAGATTTAAACCGTGAGTTTATATTTCCTCTCACCCCATAAGAATTCAATTTATCCAGCAGTACCCTGTGGTTTAATACATCATACACCTTCATTAAATAAAAAAATATGCCAATTGCCTGCAATCCATTATCCAGTGCTTCTTGTATTCTCTCAATGAATGACTGAATTGTTGTAGTGATGGATTTCTGTTCCCTAAACCCATTTTGAACATCTGTTGTGATGTTATGTTTATTTAAGAATATTGTTAATCTACTATACATTAACTTTTCCAATATTTTAGAAAAAATAGGTAAAATTGTTATTGGTCTATTATTTTGTATACTATAAATATCTCCTTTTTTATACAAGGGCTTTATTCTAGCTACTTTAAACTTTTCTGGAAACTTACCTGAGTTTGTCGAAATATTGTGAATATGGGCTAAGGGTCATTTTACAAATTTTTGCACACTGTTTAACTACATATTCTGGTATTTCATCATATCCTGCTGAAAATTTACCTTTTGAATTTTTTATAACATATTTTACTTCATTTTCAGTAATAGGTAACACGAATATTGAGTGGGACAGTACTCTATCTTTGACTGAGCTATAAGAGTATTTGAAGGGTAGTTATTTTGTTTAATTATTTCTTCCACTGTTTCTACAATATATGCATTTAACACCTCTGCCACCTTTTGCGGATTTGTTACTGTGCCAATTTCTGTCTTTAATTCAATTTTTTTATCCATTGAAGAGTGCTTTCCAACTTGTTTATTTATTAACTGCCGTATCTTTTGTTTTGTTTGTTGCCTTTTCAATATACCTATCATTATCTCTTTTTTTCTGGCTTCCTTCAGTACTTTTTTGTATGTGATATGGTATTTTGGTAAATAAGCCTGTGCCTGTCTTGAGAGACTAAATTTCCTCTTTACTGAATTCAAAAAATGCATTCTTTTACTAGAAATTTTTATACCATTAGTAATCCATTTGCTATTATATGTCTTACTGAGATTTATTAGTTTGTATGGGAATGCTATATTGAAGTAATAACCAGAAGTATCCATAAATACCTGTAGTGCAGAATTTACTTATGAAGTTTTGAAATACTTTTTGCCATGATTCCATATTTAACAGACACTTATATTCCTCTATACTTTTTTCAGAATATCATCTTGATTTAATTTTCTTATATTTTCTCACTATTATTTTCATATTTAATTGCAGTATTTGTACTCTATGATCCAAAAACCCCAAATCTGTCACTGGTGCTAATTCACCAATACTATCCTTATTTGTAATATCTATTAATGATACTGTACCTTTTGTAACTCTAGTTGGGGTCTTACTGTGTTAACCAAATTATATAACAACAGTAACTTCTGCACATCATGAAGTCTTACACTCTCTTCTATAAAATTTATGTTCCAATCACCACATAAAATTAACAGTTTATTTCTTGCTTGCACTTTTTGAATCACTGATTCTAAACTTCTTAAGAATGTAGATAAATCACCATCAGGTGATCCACACACACACACATACACACACACACACGCACGCACACACCCACACCCACACCCCCCCACACACGCACACGCACACACAAACACACACATCAATTTATAATCCAGTATCTCCAATGCAGTCATTTCAAAAGTCTTTTTCCTTACTAATCCCCGTTAGGTAGTTTATTTCCTTAGTTTGCACGTGGTGTTTAACATAAATACAGGAAACACCATGGTCACTTCTACTTCTATTGGAATTACTAGCCATTTTAAATTTATCAGTGCTAATTAATTTTACATACTCTTCCCTTAGCCAATGTTCTGACAGGCATTAAACATCCACATCTGCTAACTCAGATTGCAATAATACATTTAATTCTAACAAATTATTATTTATGCTTTGTACATTATGTTGAGGGATTGATACCATGCTAGATTTTGGTTTTTATTTCATTTTCCCCTCCTTTTCTACCTTGACTTTTTTTTGCTGGTGGCTGTCCACAAAAAATCATCTCTTCTTGTCACAGGTATCTTTTGACATCTGGAAGCTTTCGTAGCTGTCTCATCCTCTTCCCTTCTGCTATTATTATTTTCCACTGAAACACTGTCGGTCTGGTTTTCAATTGGATCTCTTCCTTCTCCAACTTCATTTTTTGTTTCCCTAAACCTTTATTTTCTTTACTTGGATCTTCTTTCCACTTCATGCTGATGGTGTCTTTTTACATACCTTTAATATATGTTTTATGGCTGCTGCTATTCTTTTTGCCATCAATTCTTTTCCCTTTGCATTTATATGCTGACCATGTTTTGTGAAACCTCTTCTCTCTAAGTCAACCTTTATTACTTCTGTATTTTCAAAAACTTTTGTATTCTTCTCTAACCTTCTATTACACTTCCTTATTTACACATGAGATCTGTTCTAAATCATATCTATGAGGGCTGTCTATTAGTATACAATTTGTATAATTGTTTGCCTTAACAAATTTCTGTATACAATTAATATCCGTTTTTGTTTCATTTTTTCCCACATCCTTTGAGCCTCCCCATACTACTACCACATCTTGTTTTGAGGTTGTAATGGTATTGTAACAGTATTTACCCCTGTACCTGGATTTACAAATCCTTGGACCTCGAAACATTCATCTAGGTTTAATTTTATTTCAGCTGCACATCCTTGTGGATGGCTGTCGCCAATTACTATAATTTTGTGTTTCTTCTCCATATGTTTGTTTTTTGCCCTCTGTACCTTGTCTCTACTTTCATTTTTCACCTTCGGCTCATGGGTCCCCATTGACTCACGTGCCATTAGTTCATAATTTTCCTTTTTACTAAGTAGATCGTACTAATTTATTATTACCAGTATTTGGTGATACAGTGCATGATTTACAGATGGAGGGTTTTTTGTGTCCTCTATTCACAGTTATCCATGGTTCCTGAGTAGTGTGTGAGGTTATGCTCAATTCTATATTGGGGTTTATAGAGTGCATGTCTTGTAAGATGTAAGAAAAGCAGTTGCAACTTGTCCAGTCTCTCTAATACATATAGCAAGTTTCCCAGGTGCAGAAATAAAATGTAATAAGGACAGTAGCATCCCAACACAATTATAATACATGAGGCAATAAAGTTTATAGAGCTAATGAACTTCGTAATTGCAAAAGGTGATCTTTTCCAGAAGAGTTAGTCTAAGCATGTCTAAGTTAAAACGAACTCCAGAATCTCTGTAACATTATCCTCACTAGAAGTTCTGTGTTATTTGCAGTGAATGAAAATTCGCAGGATTTCAGTGTTTATATTTATTTATGAGGCCCTAATACCTTTAGTTATATAGGTTTGAGGAGACAGATTTTTTAAAACTTACTTTAGTTTCTATGCAGTATTTAAAAGAAAGTGGTTCATGTGTAGTTATGTTACAGACATTGGTGCACCCACAATGGAAATGTGACATACTCTAGCAATGGCAGTGAGGTGTTAATTTATGCAACAGATACCAAACAAAGATGTAATTTTAAGTTTTCTGTTGAAGAAAACTGACAGTAATGAAATATTAGTTCCCTTTCTTGTACGTTACAGATAGTGCCATTTTTGGCCTTAGGCCTTGGTGTTGATGACATGTTCTTACTGACACACACCTACGCAGAGCAAGAGCATGGCCAGGCAGGATCTCACAGTCATTACCAACCTGATGTAAGTTTGACACAGCCATGAAACAGTAGAGCAATAGTATATATGTTCAGATCTGAATTTCAAATAATTGTATCTGAAATTATTGATCTAAACAGGAACAGACTGGTGTTGTGCTTAAGAGGACAGGACTCAGCATTCTTCTCACTGCACTGAGCAACATGTTTGCATTCTTTGCTGCTGCAATCATCCCCATTCCAGCACTGCGAGTCTTCTCATTACAAGTAAGTACCAACTGCCTCTTTCTACACATAAGTATATTTACTTTAAGTAAACAGTATATGCTTACTGTGGGCCAGGTAGCATAGTCAGTATAGCGACTGGCTACGGGCTGAACGGTCCGGGGGTTGAATCACAGTGGGGGCATGATTTTCCGCACCTGTCCAGACCAGCCCTGGGGCCCACCCAGCCTCCTGTACAATGGACACCGGGTCTTTCCCAGGGGTAAAGAGTGGCCGGGGCATGACGCTCGCCCCTCACCCCCTTCTAGTGCCATGGTCAAGAAAGAGTAGAGCTATACCTCTACTCCCCCTATGGGCCATATGGCCTGTACAGAACCTCAGTGCCTATACGAGGGTGAACTTTACCTCTTTTTACATGCTTACTGGCAATAATTGGGGTATTGCTGAAGGAAATGTAAGGCCACAGACATGGAAAAATAGATTTAAATATCACTTTGTGTACAGTATGGCAGAAAATAATGGTCTCTAAAGTTTTGTGACATCAAAGTATGTATGTGAACACTGTCCAGCACTTTGACACTTAAGTTTACTCATCTTCAGGTGATTTGGTTGCTATGATGACTAATTTCATGCATTAGGGGCCTTTGTGAGAAGCTGATAGTCACTCAGCTGATTGAGAAATTCCCAGTCTTTTATGGAATCTGAGGGTTTGTGATCACAAGAGCCTCTGCTGTGCTTTTTTACATGCATTTGCTGCATTTTCAGTCACAGAAAATGCCTGTTACATTCCTCATGACTGCCCATGTGTTCATCTGCCTGTTCATCTGTTGGCGTATATCAGCACAGCTCCCACAGGACAATTATTTGAAATTTGATACTAGAGATTTTTATGAACATTGGTCAAGAAAATCTAAATTTGGTTAAAATCTGGCAAAACTTTTATGTTTTATTGTAGCTAGTGACATTAAATTGCCATCAGAGCGTTGTTGTGCAACACTCAGTATTTTTATATTGTTGTGAGTGACATGTAGGTCAAGAGTACACACAGAATGTATTATTGCATTTCCATTTCAACAATGGTTATGTTAACAACCCAATGTTATATATGTACATTGCCTCTCTTGTCATATTTTATGTTTCTGAGACAGTTGGCAGGACCTGGGATTGAGTTCTGAACACTCTGCACAGTAAACTGCCTACTCATACACCAGTATCTTCAAACTAAAGCAATATTTGTCATAATTGTGACCAAACAAGGAAAATAGGCTATTAAAAAGCACAGTGTATGTACTATGTTCCTCACAAATGGTGGAAGAGTTGCTAGAAATAGAATGATATTATCCAGTTGCCCTCCCTCTGGACAGTCTTTTGTTTTAGCATTCCTCAGTGTAATTCCTTACAGCAGGATTCAGACACAGTTTTCTTGTTGATCACAGGCAGCTGTCCTAGTGTTCTTCAACCTTGGGTGCACATTACTTGTTTTCCCGGCTGTTGTCAGCCTTGATCTGCGGCGGCGGCGCTCAGGTCGTGTGGACATACTCTGTTGCTGCTTGCCTGGTGGCCTGAATGGCTCTGAATGGCCCTGCTGCACCTTGCCACATGTTCCAGCTGGCCATTTCGTACATGTGGCTCGTAGACGGAGAGGACAAGTTTTGCCTGAACCAACCAAAAAACTTCAAGCAATCACACGGGCTCTGCCTCCTGACAGACAGCAGACTGTTACTGTGTTGGCACCACAGATAGCACCTATGCAGTCCCTGACACCTGTGAGTGTTGCACCTCTTTCTGATGTAACAAATGACAAGTGTACTCCGCTGGAATGCAAAAATGCCATACATGTTCTTTGTAAATTTGACATACTGTACTGGACTTGATATTCTTTTATAGCAGACATAAATATGTCAGAAAGAAAATACAGACTTTCATTTCTGAGAAATTAAAGATAATTGAATAAAATTGAAATTTAAAAAGTCTGCATATGTTGGGTATGTGGAGAATGATTATGAAAGGGTTCAAAGACTATTCTGTAGAAACAGAGGAAAATAATGGCTATCCCTAGTCAGTATAGTTACTGCCCATTTTTGTACAAACTGTCTTCAGAACCTTTGATCAACTAGTGTAAGGGTGGACATATGCAATGACACATTCTAATCCTGCTTACATCAACTTTATTGTCATGTAATGGTATAGGGCTGGATGGTCTCAATATGTCTAGATTGAGAATGGACTAGAAGGCCTGATCACTGGAATGGAATGAGAAATATTCACTTAATTTAAAATATTAACCTGGTCAGGGTTTGAACCCTTTTTTGGTAAAATTACTTTTCCCTAATTAGATTTCATTCACTATTAAAGTCACGTATCAATACGCATATTTCTTCTAAACACATTGTAGGACATTTGAAGTGGTGGAATATGCTTTCTGCCCACTAGAACAAGCCACAGTTGCTGTGGACCAAATGTGGGGGGGGGGGAAGTAAGTTGTAAAAATATACTTCCCAATATCAAGAATGATACTGGCTTTCAAGTTCACAAAATTTTTCTTCCTTTTCTAGTAAACTGGAACCATACTTTCTACTTTGGAAAACTTATAAAATTTGTGTTGACAAAATACAGTTCAATACATGCTATATTGAAATAAACATCACAGAATTGCAAGACTTAAATATGACGTATAAATGAAAAGTTGCAATACTCTGAGGAAGTTGTTTGTGTTGTGGCACAGATAAGTGCTACATATTGCAACAAAGTGCAGTATAATTCTATTGTTTCAGGAATGCTGGGTGGGATCTACAAGGGAGTTGTTAACACTGGATCCTGAAAAGGGACAAGGGGCAGTCAGTGGTTGTAGTGGACATCACATTATGCGTGAATGCTGGAGCTGGTCCCTTACAAAGTTGGCAGCTACACACTATGCACCTCTCATCACGAAATCACCTGTGAAAGTATGCATTAAACAATCATACATACATATGCCCACACCACTATAACTCTTTAGCTTATATGGTGTTCACTGAAATTTTTGTATGAATATAAAAAATGCAAAAACAAGTAGTGCAGCAGGGCACCACGTTTATTGTTGCACTGCACTTTGTTATAATGTTGAGATAGCAATGCCTTGGAAGTACTGTAGGGGGAGAGGTATACCATTTTGGGCAGTAAAATTAATTGCGACATATTTATTATACAGAGATATTAAGATTTTGAACAGTATCTTATAAGCAATGACAGTATATATTTGTTACAGGATTTATTGTTTTTATGACACTCAGCATTATCCTCTGTTATACCACTTTGTATATCATGCATTCTGTGGAAGAAAATTATTCAAATTCTGATCTGGATAGATATAGTAAACTATATTAAGCTTCAGTATTTATGAAGTGTAGCTATGAATCTTTAGTTAAACAGTAAAAAGTGACTCTAGACTGCTGCCTTTGTACAAGATGTTTTTCGCAGATTTTATAGCTCTTAACCTGGTCAAGAAATTCCTGCTTGTTATGGAACATGAAGGATAATCCCTATCATTACAAAACTCTCCCATTGGGCCATTTTATAAACTATAAATCAACAGTGTCTTTGTCTCCCCAGTTTACACTTGTCAGATAATGGGTACAACTTACAAGTGACTCATTTTCATAATATTATTATCTGCTGTTTTCCATTTGAAGAGTATATTGTCATTTAATATTATTTTGAAGAAAAGCATTCTTCCTACAGCCTCCTATGACCTACTACCTCCTGGGGATGTTATTATACAGTGGACCGAAGTTCATCCGACTTTAAAATTTGCTGACGTACATGTTAGAGATAAATGGTAGATACATTATTTGGTACTTGCAGGTGGTGTCCATGGTGATCTTGGTGGTGATACTAGCAGGAAGTGTGTGGGGAATCACTAAAGTCACAGATGGTCTTGACCTAACCGATGTAGTTCCACAGAACACAGATGAGCATGCATTCCTAAGTGCACAAGGCAAATATTTTGGGTTTTACAACATGTATGCTGTGACACAGGGAGATTTTGAGTATCCAACCAATCAGAAGTTACTCTATGAGTATCATGAGGCATTCATGCGAGTGCCAAATATCATCAAGAATGATGATGGTGGCCTTCCAGAATTCTGGCTCAGCCTTTTCAGAGACTGGTTGATTGGTAAGACATTATGACATGTGAGCAATGGTCTACAGCAGTGTTTCCCAATAATGGAGGAACCTCTAAAATAACTTCTCATATCCTGTGGAACTCCTACCTGTGAAAACAGTCACCATGCAAGTAAACTTAACCTTCAATGAGGAGCAAAACCAAATAAAGAGGCAGTTTGCAGCATACAGAGACCACTCCAATGCTTTCAATTGCCAGATAAAAATTCATGTAATATTTTGAGGGTTATTTGGAAATTTTCATGGTATTTCAGAACATTTATTTACTTATTCTGCAGTTTCTTGTGGAACCCCAAACAATGTTTTTCAGAGCTGTGGTTGGGGAACACTGATCTAGAGACATTCAAATTCACACAGTCAGTTTTCTCACTGAAGATGATTGTTCCAGTAGATTGTACAAGAAAAATTTTCCAGTATTTTTTACATGCAGCACATTGTAGAAGTCAACATGTGACTTATACAAAAATCATTTTCAGATAATTCTCATTTCTTTTTTGTGGAGGAGGGGGTGGGGTTGGTGAGAACAAGTAGTGCTCTGTCTGCTGTTATGTCCACACACAATCCTGCCTGTGTGTACTGAGGCTTCCCTACTTGTGGCAGAAACAGCTGGGAGTGTGAAGCTGTTGACTAGCTTTGGGTCTGGAATGAACACTTTCTGTTCCTTTATGAATCAGGGACTTTTATATTTTTTACCTATTAAAATATTAATGTGAAGTATATTCATTTATGTGTATTTGAAAGATAATATGAGCACACATTATTTATTATTTCATTTCAATATTAAAAAAATGAGAAAATGTTCCAGAGTAATGTTACAAAAATGAATGAAAGATGTTTTATGTGCTTTATGTACAAAAATTCAGTGTTGCGAAATTTATGAAAATTGTATCTGCTTGTATTATTATGTTTTTAATGTTGTGTTGGGATTTCACGTTAAAGTAAATTTCACTAAAATGAATTTTTGTACCCACAACTTTTGCACCATATTGTCTCGATTCCACTTTCCAAACTGCCTGTTAGCACTGATGAAGTCAATACTGAAAGTAAAGAATGATAACCTGAAGTTTTTAGATTTTTCACACTGGTGTAGGTGAGGTTTCTGTTCTTCTAGGATATGATGACACACCATTGGATAATCCATTTCCAACATTTTGTGATAACGTAGTGGTCCCATTTGCAAGGCTCAAAGGTTGAGCCTTGAAGAACACCTTTCAGCCTGGAAGATGAGACCACTGTATGTCTCAAAATGCCAAGAACCAGTTATCCAGTGACATGGCATCATATCCCTGAATAAGGAAACCTCAGTCCTAACTTCATTTACTCAAGTTGGGTAATTTATGTGATTTAAATAACTCTATACCTGTAAGATCTGATACAGTAAGTTTTTGTTGAATTATGGTCATTTTCTCGGGATGGGATGAGAAAAACTAATGCACAAGAATATGAATAGAAATTGTACTCTGTGAAGGTTACCTTTAAAAAATTTATATCCAGATACATCACCCTTCCCACCACTTCGGCACACACTGTTTCATCAAAACCTTCACAGAAATGAAGCTGTGAGTGAACCATGGGAATGCTTTTAGGTCAGCACAGACTTGCCAGATAATATACACATACAGTTATTTCATTTACACTGACAGTCACACATTCCATCCAAATATCATTCTAGCACACCACAGTTATGCCCTCCATTATGCAGGGCAGCTTCTTTCTTTTAACTGTGATTATCAGATATGTAACATCTACTATATTTACATCTGTTTCACCACACAGGACTACAGAAAGCATTTGACCGAGACTGGTCTCGGGGAAGTATTACACAGGAACGATGGTTTCCTAATGCATCAGACGAAGGGATCCTTGCCTACAAACTGCTGGTTCAGACTGGGCATGTTGACAACCCAATTGACAAGTCATTGATTACTCAGGTAAATGTCGTAAGTGTATTTGAACATCTTGGGACAACTGCAACCCATAATTTCAGGCTCCATGGTCCATCTAGAAGATTTCATGTTTCCAAAAGTTACAATTTAAAAATGGTCTTGTTCTTAATGATTACTTTTACCGGGTTGGGGGGGGGGGTTGAATCTTTTAGAAGCATAGTGCAGGAATGTGTTGTTAATTCATGCGGTTCAGGATAGGCTTTAGCAGTGAAGATTGTAATGACTTTAGATTTCTTGGATGCAGAGAATTTGTTGTCCAAAGTCCAAGTCCCATGTCAGTTAATCATTACTCAATAAATGCTTTTCAGACAACATGAAACTTAGAACAACTGCACTATGATTCTTGGCTCATGGTTTGTTCTTCATAAGATATTTCCACAGTTCTTGTCAAAGTACTTCTAAGAACATTGCACACTTTCTCCCCTTTACATCAAAATGTTGAAAAATATGCAGTTTATTTTTTAACATAAGTTTTGGCACAGGCTGAATTATTCTGTGGCTAATTGTAAGTTATTTAATGATTCTGGTTCAGTTGCAGTGCTGTATAGTGGTGAGTGAGACATGGAAATGATCACAAATTGTGTCAGTTAAACAACTGGACCAAGGCAAACACAGACTCTTTGCACGTATTGGAGAGAATGAAGGAAATCACAGAACTACCTTGCCAGGAATCAAATCAGTTTTTTTCTTGAATGCAAGTTGGCAGCCTTAGTGCTGCATCATTTTGGCTAATCAGAATTAAATGGATTGTGAGCACAACTTTGACAGTTGGTTGTTTTATGTTTTTAGGTTAAGCTGGTAGATGGAGAGGGAATCATTAATCCAAAAGCATTTTACAACTACCTCAGTGCTTGGGCATCGAATGATGCTTTGGCATATGGTGCATCACAGGCAAATCTACGTCCAGAGCCAAGGCCTTGGTATCATGCTGCAGAGGACTTTGAGCTCAAAATCCCCAAGTCTGCACCTCTGATATACACACAGTTGCCTTTCTACTTGCATGGTTTAGGAGACACACATCATATTACACACCTTATAGCTCAGGTACACAACATTTTATTCATTAATGGCTGTTTAACCCTTCAGTGCCTGCCTCAGTGCACTGTATGGACCTTTAACCCTTTGGCACTTAATGTCAGGTATGCCCACCATGCAGTGCAATGCTCAGAATTCTGACACATCAAGTATTGATTATGGCCATTTATTGGCCTTCCTTATGAACTTCTTTCTAAATTCCAGTCTCCTGCATGTCACACCCAGCATTTAGTTCCAGCAACAAAGGGTTCATTCTTCACATGCTACCAGTCTTGGAACACCGTATGGTCATGAATAAAATTAATTTACAGCCCCAGATCACTGAAAGGTTAAAATGGAAGATATCTTACTTGGACAAACCCTTAAGATCTCAGATTTGCATCTGGTAAACTGTTAATTTTGAAGCCTTATTTACACATTTTTTAGTGCCATTACAACAGGAATTCTTTAGTCTTCTTATATCATGAACACAAAGCTGCTGTTTCAAGAGTGGTTGACATGGAAAAGGTTACATCGGAAAGTTAATGTCTATAGCCATAATGACTAGGGTTGGTTTTGTAGCAGATGCAGGGTATAGTTTCTTCATTACAAGCTGAGATGAGCTCTGGAGCCCACCCATTCTTTATCCAGTGGGCATTGTGGGCTTATTTCTTATTCATCAGAAGCAGTCACAGCAAGTAGCTCCATTAAGTTCCAAAGTGAAGAACACAACTTTAACCCCTGTTTTAAAGGGTTATATATTCTTATATATTGATTTATTTAATGCTGCTCTGAAGTTGCATTCATATGCATCCTTGAAAAAAAAATTACAGTGAATGGGGCCCTCATTATAGTACACGTTAATACTATCTGCAGGTGCGGTCACTGTGCCAGAAATTTGAGGAACGTGGGCTCCCAAATTTCCCTTCAGGGATCCCATTCCTGTTCTGGGAACAGTACTTGGGGCTGCGCCAGTCATTGGGGTTGGCTTTGCTCTGTGCTCTGGCTGCAGTCTTCCTGGTCATGGCTGTGTTGTTGCTCAACTTGTGGGCTGCTACCCTGGTGGTGCTGACCCTGGCAGCAATGGTAATACAGCTGTTAGGAGTGATGGGTGTACTCGGCATCAAGCTCAGTGCAATTCCTGCAGTTCTCCTGATTGCGGCTGTGGGCATCGGCGTTCACTTTACGGTCCACATCTGCCTGGTAAGGGGGATCTGAACCAGAGAACACTATTTATTTTGAGTTTTGATATTTTTCATGAAATTACCAGCCATAATATATAAAACAATGACTTTATTCAAAGTCTTGTGCTCACTGTACGTTACAGTTATGTAGGTAAGGAAGCCAAGGCAGGTTATGCAGGTTAGTGTGCATGAGAAAGAGAAATTCATATGAAATTTTGACTGTTAACCTTTGGAGCAATAAACACAACAGGAATGTCATTTATGGACTGATAATTCAGAATAGAGTAGAGAAACAGACTTCTCTCATGATGGTATGAATCATCATACTCCATAAAAACAAAATCATTCTTAGATATTTTAGTATTTATCAAATGCTGTGGTAAAACTCAGTATCACAATGTTAGATGTTTTAACACAGGCATCACTCTTCCAAAAAACAGCACTGATATTAAAGTTCAGTGTTCTTTGCTTAAGGTCACCTATTCATTCTTTAACTGTGTCCATTGTCTGCTTGGTCTGTTACTTAGAGAGAAAAACATCAATGGAATGTCCAAAAATATTAACAAGTTATGAAATTACAGGCTGGAACACTCCATTAGCCTGATACTTCGGTGAGGAGTTTCATAGCTTCTTATCCTTGCCAAGTATTGTTAGATTAATCAAGCAGAGAGGATGAGCTTGGCATACATGGGAGAATAGTTAAGCTGAAAGAAAGAGACCACTTGGAAGATCTTGCCATAGATGCATCTCTAAGAACTAGGATAGGAAGGTGTGTACTGGATTAATCTGGCATAGGATAGGGACACTGTGAGCAAGTTTAGCTGAGGACCTTTTAGCTTCTCAATGCTTCAGGGAGTTAGTGCATTATTGTTCAAAGCTGTATACACTTTGTTTCAGGGGTTTGTGACAAGTATAGGCTGCAGAGATCGACGGATACGTCTTGCTCTGGAGCACACATTTGCTCCAGTCACTCATGGAGCTCTCACCACACTCCTTGGCATCTTCATGCTGGCTTTCTCAGAGTATGACTTCATTGTCAGGTAAGATCATGTTGCCACAACTTCCCTTCCATTTCCACTTCCATTACACCACCTGACATAGCAGGGCTATGCTGATACTTTCTTTAATTAAACTGTTTGACCACAAAGTCATCTTCCTGTAACCTGATCAAGACAAGGCAATATACAAGGCCAGTCCAAAAAGATACCGAACATTTGCGATAGCGCGCCAGTGAGCCAGCGCAGGATGCTTGCAATGGTGGTGCTGTGTAGCGTGGACTTTAAGCTTTATTTTGACACTAGCCACATCATGCCACTTTCAATGAGTCATGAGTTACGCGGCCTTGAGTGAACGTGTGTTTAGTGCCCTCGGCGATTTTTTGCAAGTTGAAGAATGAAGGATCTTGAAGAGCAATGTGTTTGCGTGAAATTCTGTTTGAAATTAGGAAAAACCTTTACGGAGACTTTACAGATGTTGGAACAGGCTTATGGGGAGGACTGTTTGAGCCGTACGCAATGTTATGAGTGGTATCAGCGTTTCAAATCGGGCAGAACGCCCATCAAAGATGATCCCAAATCTGGATGGCCTTCTTCATCGACGGGCGACGATCACATTGAGAAAGTGCGTTCTGTGATATGTGAAAATCGTCATATAACTATCCGTGAAGTTTCTGAAGAAGTAGGCATCTGTAAAAGTTCATGCCACACGATTTTGACCGAAAAACTGAAGATGCATTGTGTTGCTGCAAAATTGTGCCGCGTCTGCTGACAGAGGAACAAAAACAACCGCGTCACAGTCAGTCAGGAGCTATTAGATTGTTCGAATACTGATGAAAACTTTCTGAAAAATGTCATAACAGGTGATGAAACGTGGGTGTACGGCTGCGATGTTGAAACAAAAGTGCAGTCGTCGCAGTGGGTGGGAAAATCCTCACCACGACCAAAAGAAGCATGTCAGAGTCGCTCAAATGTGAAGGTGATGTTGATAGTTTTTTTTTTGATTGGAAGGGTATTGTTCATCATGAGTTTGTTCCACGTGGTGAGACAGTCAATAAAGAGTTTTACTTGAAGGTCATGAAGCGTTTGAGGGAAGCTGTGCGAAGGAAGAGGCCTGAGGCGTGGACAAACAAGACC
>Ga0123355_10003882_pt1 | contig 21623 bp, 10 predicted proteins | sample TergutEmb28metaG_3_FD_89872 | JGI IMG/M metagenome (GOLD analysis project Ga0123355, IMG submission 89872) | Embiratermes neotenicus P1 segment gut microbial communities from Petit-Saut dam, French Guiana - Emb289 P1 | ecosystem: Host-associated > Arthropoda: Insects > Digestive system > Gut ...
AGTGGAAGGAATCGATCATAATACCTATTCACAAGAAGGGGGATAAAACAGATTGCAATAATTATAGAGGCATATCACTCTTGCCAACCACTTACAAAATTTTATCCAACATCCTGCTCTCAAGGTTAATGCCATATGCGAAGGAAATTGTCGGGGATAATCAATGTGGCTTTCGACGCAACATGTCGACTATTGATCATATATTCTGAATTCGCCAAATACTTGAGAAAAATGGGAATACAATAAACCAGTTCATCAGCTCTTTATAGACTTCAAGAAAGCTTATGATTAAGTTAGGAGGGAGGTCTTATATAAGGTTCTCATTGAGTTTGGTATCCCTAGGAAACTTGTAAGGTTAATAAAGATGAGTCTGACTGGAACATATAGCAGAGTCCGGGTGGGCAAGATTGTGTCTGACAGGTTCCGTATTAGGAATGGTTTCAAACAAGGAGATGCTCTATCACCAATGCTTTTTAACTTTGCTTTAGAGTACGCCAGGTAAACCAGGATGGCTTGAAACTAAATGGTACACATCAGCTTCTGGCTTATGCCGATGATGTTAATATACTGGGAGGAAGCATGCATACTCTAAAGGAAAATGCAAAATTTTTAATAGCTGCTACTAGGGAGATTGGACTGGAATTAAGTGCTGATAAAACTAAGTACATGGTCATGTCTCGAGATCAGAATGCAGGACGAATTCACAGTGTGAGGATTGATAATAGTAGCTTCGAGAAGGTGGAGGAGTTTAAATATCTGGGAACAACTTTAAAAAATCAAAATTCTATTGCGGAAGAAATTAAGAGCAGATTGAAGTCAGGAAATGCTTGCTATCATTCGGTGCAGAATCTTTTGTCTTCCAGGTTGTTAGCCAAAAATTTAAAGATCAAGATATTTTAGAACTATAGTTTTGCCTGTTATTTTGTATGGGTGTGAAACTTGGTCGTTGACACTGCGGGAGGAAAGGAAGCTGAGGGTGTATGAGAACATGGCGTTGAGGTGAATATTTGGACCTAAGAGGGACGAGGTAATGGGGGAGTGGAGGAGATTGCATAACGAGGAGCTAAATGACTTGTACTCCTCACCCAATATTGTGCTGGTGATAAAATCGAGATGAATGAGATGTACTGGGCATGTTGCGCGTATGGGTGTGGTGAGGGGGATGTGTAGGGTCTTGGTGGGGAAACCGGAGGGAAGGAGACCACTGGGGACATCTAGGTGTAGATGGGCGGATACTATTAGAACGGATCTCCAGAAAGTGGGATGTGCGTATATGGACTGGATTGGGCTGGCCCAGGATAGAGACAGGTGTTGGACGCTTGTGAGTGCGGTAATGAACCTTCATGTTCCGTGAAATGGGGGGAGTTTCTTGACTAGCTGCAAACCAGTTAGCTTCTCAAGAAGGACTCTGCACCATGGAGTAAGTAATTAAGTAAGTCAGCCGGTGAGTTTGGAGTGTGCTCGGCAGTAATTATTGACTGTAGTCAGCCGGTGAACTGCGGTTTCTGGTCCGCTGACGACGACAATAAGAGACAGCCGATACAGTAGTTATTTCAAATATTCTACTGTAACTGCAGTTGAAGGCATAATGCATTTAAAGGGTAGATATTTTTGAGATATTTGCTTAATAGAATTAGGAAAAAACTAAACAAAAGCATATTACTGATACTTAAAACTTTTTCTTGTCCCGTTTACTTTACAAAATTCTAAAATCAAAAAGTGTTAATACAGTAAAATTTGAATTACTGGTATTATTTTGAAACATGACGTCTGTTTCCGAATGAAGTATTTATGTTACGGGTCTTGGGAGAAAAAAGCCCAGAGAACTCTGTATCTCTTATGAGTCAGAGAGCGAGGGGTGTACACTATTATATAATGGAAACTTGATAGCTCACAAGCTGTGTACGTTATTATTACTTAATTGTACTTATATGGTGTTAGAATAGTGGCTTGAAGGATTTTAAAATTTCACAATATTGAACATGTCGCTGCTACAGTGGCAGACAGCTACTGGACGGCCGGTCACCACTGATGTCCAGGTTTTGTTCCTGGCCAGTTAGTGTGGACTTTAAGGTGGATAAATTTACAGTGGGATAAGTTTTCTTCCGAATTCTTCGGTTTTACCCTGTGCATGTCATTCCCTCAAGGTCCCATACCTTTTTCATTAATCTATTACCGACCCTATACAGAGCAGGCAATTGAGAGTGTCGTTAAATAACACAAGATTGACGAAATTCCATAGCTGTAATGCCTGTATCTCCATTTTGTCTTACTGTAGGCATGCTGCCAACTGTCCGCTATACATTTTCAATATCGATTATGTTTTACCGAAAGCGCAGAATGGAGCTGAAACGTGTTGCTGACAATACACGAGTGTGATAACCACAGCAATCAAACGCTGCATACTACGTCATTTTAAACAGAACACTAACAGAGATATTTTGTGGCGGGCCAGTTAATGAAGTAGTTCTCTGGCGTCCATTCACGTTATTATTTCGATTAGTTCAAGGGCTAGCACAAGGGCTAGCATACGTTCAGAGAGGCCACCTTGAAGGTAGTGGAATTCTGCCCCATCCAATATTTTCATCAGTGCATAGACAGTAGCAATATCAGTTACTCGAAACTAATTTTACTGTTAATTCACGTATAGAAGGGGGGCAGTTATTGGTCAGGAGCTAAAGTCGCTCCTGTCTTCGTAATCTGTACCTGTATTAACCCTTTTCCAGTGGATAACACGTTAACACCATTGTAACCCTACGTAGGATAAATCGTGTGAGGTCTTCCACATTACCCAACTAAATTTAGATGTACTTATTTGTAAACAGCATATAAACTGCATATTTGGGGGCAAATGTTTTTTGTTGCTAATTTATAAACCCTTCAATTTGTTTTGTCTTAAGAACACTATTTTAAAGTGAGAGTTTGAAAGTTACTCGTGACCTATTCGATGCGAAGTTCTCATGGCGTCTCATACATAAAGATTGCCGTCTTCAGATGTGTGAAGCCGTGTAGTCTTCACGTGTGTGACGCCGTGTAGTCTTCAGGTGTGTGACGCCGTGTAGTCTTCAGGTGTGTGACACCGTATAGTCTCTTATAATTTTACGGATGTGTTGACGTGCTTGTGGGCGGGAAGGCGATGGTAGGGCAGGTGTGTAATTCATTAATGTTAGGTAGCTGCACATTAATGTTAGGTAGCAGTACATTAATGTTAGGTAGCAGTACATTCATGTTAGGTAGCTGTACGTTAATGTTAGTTAGCTGTACATGAATGTTAGGTAGCAGTACATTAATGTTAGGTAGTTGTACATTAATGTTAGGTAGCAGTATATTAAAGTTAGGTAGCTGTACGTTAATGTTAGTTAGCTGTACATTAATGTTAGGTAGCAGTACATTAATGTTACGTAGCTGTACATTAATGTTAGTTAACAGTACATTAATGTTAGGTAGCAGTACATTAATGTTAGGTAGCAGTACATTAATGTTTGTTAGCTGTACATTAATATTAGGTAGCTGTACATTAATGTTAGGTAGCTGTACATTAATATTAAGTAGCTGTACATTAATGTTAGGTAGCTGTACATTAATGTTAGGTAGTTGTACATTAATGTTATGTAGCAGTACATTAATGTTAGTTAGCTGTACATTAATGTTAGGTAGCAGTACATTAATGTTAGGTAGCTGTACATTAATGTTAGGTAGCTGTACATTAATGTTAGGTAGCTGTACATTAATGTTAGGTAGCTGTACATTTATTTCTCTGTTTGAGTAGGTTTGTGCTATAATAATATAAACAAATGCTTAAAACAGTTAGCATTATTTTTACATTCTATCCAGAACAGTGACTGATATCGTGGAAGTGTAAATATAACGTGGAGTTTACTGTGCTCAGATGTGTTTAAATGTCTTGTAAGTATGCAACATGAAAATAGAGTGCTGGCATCGTGCCATGGCTCAGGCACTGTCTCAGAAGCTGTAGAGCAACAAAGGACATTTGGGAATGGACACACGGTCGACTAGTGATGATGCTGTTTAAGGACTCAGCACACATCCTTCAGACAAGGCTGACCTTCCTTATCATCAACATAGGCCAATAGCAAGAAACTATGCCATTCTATGGATATTAGGGCGTATGGTACATTACATTATGTCGGCAGCAGGACCCTCACATTCATTGTCTATATGGACTTCCTGCGAAGAGCGCACTGGAAACATACATGAATGTATGGGACGCTTAAAACGTTACGGGAACGACTTCACTCTCTGTGACCAACGCAGCTGACGCAATCATTCCACCAACAGCACTCGGAGCTTGTAAGGACCGAGGGGCAGAATACGCGTAGGCAAACAACCACGATATGCTAGACACTGTCGTCCTTGATATTATTAGATAATCCCAATGTAAACCCATGAGTGAGACGTAGCACTGAGGTCAGTGAATTTGTTTTGTGTACATGGCGAACAAAGAACAGTTTATAAAAATAAGCCGGTTAGTCGTGGTTTCTCAGCGCGGAGGGCCGGGTTTTATATCACCAGTCCATGTGGGATTTGTGATGAACAGAATACTTCGTTTCTCTCCTGTGAGTGTCAATCAACCCATGATTTATAAGCATTAATTGATATATCACCGACACTATACAGTCGTGGAAGTTAATAGCCTCATTAAGTAACCCATTTAAAGCAGTATGCTACTGTGCGTTATAAAATAGTACGCTACTGTGCGTTACAAAACAGTATGCTACTGTGCGTTACAAAACAGTATGCTACTGTGCGTTACAAAACTTACACGTTATTGTCAACTTCTTGTAATATCTTCGTTTGGTATTTATTTTATTTTTACGACAAAGTAAATACCGGATAACTGAATTTGTTTTCAACCACAGGCTGACGCTACTATACAGTCCACTGTAATTTCAACATAAAATAATCGGTCGCTGTGTAATAATTTTACTGAGATCTTCTCTTGAACTTTATGTCCTGTAAGATATATTTTACTGAAAATGCACACTTTTAACTTGAAAATTTTAAATTACAGTTGGTAGAATAGCTGCATACATCGACTTTTGCTGCTGTCTGGAAGTACGCTATTATTAGCACAGGTGGATGTGCAATTCCAGTTCAACATGTTTCGTATTACTGTTTATTGCTGACAACGTCGGCTTCTATTCGTAGTTACAGTGAATCATTTGCGTATTATAACCTTGAGGTGTATTAGTTTAGTGCGTGTTGCAACTTTTCCATCTCGAGAACTAAGTCATAAAACACAACTTAATATCCAGATGTTAATTTATCGTTTCTTATTCATTCATTTATTTTAGTAGGAAGTAGAAGGAGAAAGTAAATGATTAATTTCGTAATTGCATAATTTCCTTCTTTGTCTAGTACCTGTATCTCATTAGATCCGGAGTACCCTCTTAGGATTTTACTTTTTCACATTTTGAACTTCCTTATTTAGACTTAAGATGGCGCACAGGAGTACAATTTCTTGATCTTTTGCCGTGTTGACGAGCGTATGAGACAGAATTGTCCGAAATGCACAACTAGATTATTCTGAATATAGCCTCTTTTCGGTTTTATCGCTAGTGGGAAGTTCTACTTGTAATTATTATTGTTCAATTTCGGAAAGTAACATTTCGTTGTTTGTGTGCAGCGGCTGTTATTAGACTGAACTATGTGATAGTGGTCAAGCAGAAATCCTGTTCTGTTCTAGCTGCCGCTTGTGCTGTAGGCTAGGAAGAGAAATTTAATGAATATTTCCATAGTAATTTACTGTCCATGTGTATCAGTACATAATTCTTTAACAATGTTTCACCCAAACAGGAATTAGAAAAACATACCATACTGTTTGTTTGTCCACATTGGCGACGCTTGCAAGAAATGATTAGAGACTGAAAGCTAGCCAATTAAAAGACAATTCTCGAGGAGAAAAAAATGTAATTTTTTCTAGCTGGAAAAGTACGGAGGCCTTCCTGCTTCCTATTAATGTTCAAACGAATGCAGTAAATTCGATAAAGTATTTCGTAATTGAATTCATAAATCGATTACCGAAACAGCATTCCAACTTGGTTTACTAAGAATACTGTATCGTCTCCAGAGGTTGGGTAATATCGGAATATGTTTGTAAGTAGCGATTCGTTGTTAAATTAGAAGCAAATGATGAGTGTATTGTGTATAAAGTTAATACGAAACGGTACGTTTCTGTTGCTATTATCTGTAACCAGAACAGTGAAGTGAGCAGTGTTGTTAGAATCCGTGAACAGTGCTGGAGAAACTGTAAGTGAACTTACTAATATGAGCGCACGTCTTTTCGGATTTCCTGATTTTATTGCTACGATAATTCCGCACTTGAGGCCAAAAGTAGACGATTGTTGGTGTCTTTAAACCAAAAGGGAATAAAGGGCTGACAAGAAATTAATCTCTGAACCTTAAAGCATTGCGTGGTCGATATGATAAATAGGCTACAGGTTGGACGATCAACTGCCAGTAGACGAACACATTTTCCTCCTTTATAGCACATTTAGACAGGGTCAGGGTCCTACCCAGTCTCCAATTCAATCGAAAGTGGGGGATTTTCCCGCACGGGTAAAACGGCCAGGGAGCGATGTTGGCCACTGCCCTCAATCTAATGTCGAGAGTAGGAATTTTTGAAGCTACACCTACAATCGCCCATACGCTTTCGTACCGTGCACAGGGTCTTTAGATTTACCTTTTACTCCCCCACCGTTAGATGTTGCAGGTGATAGCACAAAATCCGAAGAAACTTCTGTTAATGATTTCACTCCCTCAAATTCCTGCAGATGCTGCATTAATCTCTAGGTACCTTCACAATTCTGAATTGAAGGTCATTAACTGATCATAGGTAGCATTTTGGCTAAAGAATATGTTTTATAAAATAAGCAAAGCGTTTAATATAAACGCAATGCTGAATGTGAGATCTGAGTTCTTCGAAGCAATGAATATTTATATTGCCTTTCTTTGTGTGTTGTCTTCTATAATAAAGACAGGAGGCACCGAGTTGCTCCTAAGATTCCTTCGAAATGTTGTTCACAGCGGACCAGACTATGCGTTATAGGGATTATAGGGATTCCAGTCTCAACCATTACTCTCTGTCTGGTTTTTTAATGTGTTTCAAGTCCTAACAAATTACTTCAAATACTAGTCGTATGACCAAATAGATCACAGTCACCAGTTTTATTGTTGAGTGTTTCCTACATTGAACGAACCCTTTATTTTCGCGTTATGTGCAAGAAGAAAATATGACATAGTCCCCCCCCCCCCCACATGTTGGATGCATAAGTTTCTCGTCCTATAAATCGGCAACCGTTATTATTGTTATTCTATTTTATTTTGTGAAGAAATTATTATTTAAGTACAAATTCCTGTCATGTTTTATTGCTCTGATATAAAAGTAATGTTTCTTACCATGCCATTGTTTCTAACTCAATTTACAAACAATATGTGATGCATAGGCTTAGTGTGTTGGTACGTTTCTCATGTAGGCCCAACGTCGTATCAAAGGTCACAGCCTCTCTCCACAAGTTCGTTGTCTCTACAAAAACGAAAGCAAAAGATACTTTTGGCATGTCTGCCACACTATATGCGTTACATTAATGGTTTACCTTTAAAGCATGTATCTTCTAAGCCCTATAGCCATGGACAATGTTACAACTCAGAATTAAGTAACGCCAAAGTCTCTCCCACCTCATAAATTTGCCTGTCCACCACGCTGCTATTCCTGAGTTTAGAAAATCATAAGTTAAGACTGCCGATATCCTATGATTCGAAGATGTCAAAAGTTTCGTTAAAACGGATTATGTGGTCGAAAGTTCAAATGGAGTGGTCTTGGCTTTCTTATGTTTTATAATGAAAGTGTTCTTAAGAAAGTATAAGAATTTCGATATCTTCCATTACCCATTGGTTTCAAGCAGAGTATTGCCGTTCATATCGGCGTAAACTTAGTAATAAGATTTGTATTTTCAGTGGGACATGTCAATTTATTGAAGGTAATCTAATTCTGCCGCGAGTTCTGTCAGTAGATCGTACCTAATCCCCTCAAGATTTCCCAGAGTATATTCAGATCCTCTCACAATATATTCATTCACTCTTTCATTAATTCATCCTTTCATTCATTCAATCACTCCGTAATCTGTCTTACGACAGGTCCGTAGCCCCCCTCCAATGTGAGTTCTTACCAGAGTGCGATCTAGTGTTTCCTCTTTCAGTTTCTAGTATCCTCTCCTTTATTAAGCCACAACATGTCACAGAATAAATGCAACTTCATACGTGTCCATATGGATTATTGGTACACATGTATTTTCTCTTTCGAATATTCCATCCCATTGTCCCATTACGTTACAAATCTGAGAATTGGAAACGTATTGTAACAAAGCTTAGAAATATTAAGTATAACGTTAGAAATGACATTTCTTAATATGCGACTCCTAAAATTTGGCACGTGAAAAGATAAAACGAGGAATAAAAAATAAAGACTGAATATTTTTGCATTCCTGAATATCGTAATGCAATCTTACGCTTTCTTTTCTATATTAATATTACAATGCAATCCAATGCATAATTTAATGATTGTGCATATTCTGTGGCAAGATATGCGTAATTCAGAGCACTGAGCCCTGTTTGGTGTTTTTTTAACGAGCAGGATGGTGTAGCGGTAAGTGTATATTTGTATTTGTAAGGTGCCATTTTCGAGTCTCGGCTGCAGCACCTGCTGTCCTGAGGTATTTGTTTGTCAAGGTTAACGTCGGATAAGACACACAGTACATCCCGTTTTGTTTGTGAAATGTTCAAAAACAAGTCGTTTAATATGCCGCCGAGCACAAATACCGTCAATTAATAAAAGACTGTTTGGTCATATACGACCGTTATCAGGCCATCAACACAATATTTTACATTCCGTTAACATAAAAGAAAGCAAGGCAAGTATATTACATATTGATTTTCACTCTGTATGACATTTTTACCTTATTTTAAAATAAAATATTGTGCTGATGGTCTGGTGACGGTCTCATAGACCGAAACATGTAGCTGTTTCTGAACGGAATGTAGCTGTGCTGAACAGCATATTGAACATTTTATTTAAAGTACATCGATTAGGCCACTTCTGCTTCCTCCACATACCTTTAAATTTTTTATCATTCGCCAATCATCCTACCTTCCACACACTATACAATGCGTGAATTACTGGCAGATTCATAAAATAAGTAACAACAAATTAAACATTTTGACGTTTATCTTCATAGCTGTATGGTACTCATTCTATAAACAATTTGTCATTATGTGCGACGCGACTCCACTTCTTAAAACACCAAGAATATTAATGAGTTTTTTACGATTTTGTATCCCAGTACATACTGCGTTGAAGTTGATTTGTTACAGACCCCTAGAACACTATTGACAGATGTCACAACGAATAGAGGACTGGGGATGGGTGCAAGGGAATACCACACAGTTCAGAGTTTCGTAATATACACTTCTCTCCAGATATTATCAAGTTGATCGAATCAAGGAAATTAGGTCGGCATGATATGTGGCACGCATTTGAAAGTTACAGAAAGGAACGACTGGGAAGTCTTATGTGGAGGCCGAAGCATATTACGTATATTTAGGAAACAAGACAGAAGGCTATAGACTGACTTCATCTGTCTCAGGTTTAAGGTCCATTGTCAGATTCTTTGGAGCGCATTAATGAATTTCGTGGTATATTCCAGGCACGGAATTTCATAACAAACCGGGAAACCAATAATACTTCATGACATACTCCCGCTGCTTCCAGTTCGTTTAAGGGAAATTGTTTCCGGTTCCGTTCACTAGCTCTGATATAGAACCTGTTTATATAAATTAATCCTACGTAAACTTAATTCCATTAGAGCAGAATCATTGCTACTCCCATAAGCTTTCTATAGGATTAATGTTCTCTTGCCCACAGCTCCTATTGGTTTTCGTGCTAGTTTCGCTGGCCACAGCTCAACAGTATCCACAACCGTACCAAGTGCATGACGATGGGGAGTCGTCATCAGCAGACGATTCTTCACCAAGACGCCCCGCTTACAGCGAGTACTATGCTTCGGAGACATCTCCCAACGGCCAGACATCTGGAGAGTCAGCTGCTGAGGATTCTGGCTTTGTGCAACCAATAGATTTCTCGGCCCTCTTCGGGGCCACTAATATTGGTTTTGGTGGCGATGCTGCGGGATCAACTCAAATTTTTCGTCCTACGAACCCAGATTTAAATAATTTTGCTCTACCACTTTCGAATTCAGCAAGCGCTTTCCCTGCAGAACTCGAAGGTAGTGCCACGACAAAGAACAGTGAACATGGATTCACTAATCCAAATGCGAATTTTCAGTCTTTCTTTGACACTTCGGGTTCCGCAACAGAAGTTGGGTTTCGACCACAAGACTTCCTCAAGCCCCAAGGCGATAAAGTAGAAGAGGAGAACTCTCCTGTAGCAAATGCGGGCTCCTACACACCATCTTTTGCAAATTTTGAAGCCGAATACAATTCTCGGCCAGGACCTCACTACACACACCATGCAGTTCCTGCAGCTGCAGAACAGCGCCCTAATAAATCAACATACCGAGTCCCTGCTGAATCAGAAGAAGATGCGCCCACGTTCTCTCCTGCATCTTCGAAGGATAGTTACAATGAGAAATCAAGTTACAAAGTGGCTCCCACGGAAGGTTACTCACTTCAGCCCAATTACAAAATAAAAAAACCTGATTACGTTGAAGGTAAATCTAGTTACGCTACAGCTGCAGACAAGCATGTGTACAGACCTGTGTACAGTTCTCCATCCCCAGACCGCGCTTCTTCAAGCGAGACTCTAAAATCTTCGTATCCTCCACCTTTAGACTATTACTCAAGTAAGAGCACTTATCGCCCCTCCCCATCCGAACACCAGCAGAGAAGAAAACCAATTTATTCTTCGCCTGCTCCCCTCGATATCTACGGAAAATCTTCCTACGTGCCGGCATCTACAGAACAGCGTGAGGAAAAGCCACGTTTCTTGTCCCAAATAGATTCCGATATTACATATGGCAAGAGTCTACCCCCTTCATTTCAACCGCCTTCTTCAGAACCACATCAAGGGAAATCCAGTTATCCTGCACCTTATCCCACCGATGTGTATAACGAAAAGTATATAGCAAAGCCATCTCCATCAGCGCAACCGAATTTCTATACTAGTACAACGATACCATTCAACAGTGGAAAGTCTTCTGTGCCAGTTACTAAATCGGTTACTTCGACAGCGGGAAGTCCTAGTAACAAAGAAGAATCATACGAGGAAGAACCTGCTGATCACGGACCTCCGGAATACACACCTTCAGGAACAGCCACTGACAAGAAGAAGTGCAAGAAAATAGATAAAAGGCTCACGGCCGACGACGTCGCTACAGGGCGGTTCCGTCGTGATGCTATGACTTGCTATGAATGTGAAGATCCAAAAACAGGGGGAACCTTTGAGCAGTGTTCGTATTCATCAGATCCAAAGTCAAAGTCTTATTTTATTGGGCATGCCCAGAAATACAGCACAAACTCAGGCACAAAGCCAACCACCTACCGATATCGCAGATACCTCAGTAATGATCCCTTTGGACAAAATGGGGAAAAAGAAGGATTAGTTGCTGCAGAGACACAGTCTAGAGCTGCCCTTCGGGATTATGATTATGAATTTGCTGCCACTGGAAACAACAATAATAAAGGTGATTATCGCTTTGGGCCAGAGTACTTCATTAGTGGCAGTGACGATTACACCGAATACAAACCGTCAGGAACCTCCATAGACGAAAAGAATTGCCAGAAAACAAAGAAAGATTCCATGAATTGTATGGTATGCAAAGATCCCAAAACTGGCAGTTCATATGAGCAGTGTTCTTATACTGCAGAACCGAAGGAAAATAACTATTATGTAGCACATGCATCTTCATTCAATACAGGAAATAAGAAACCATATATCGAGCGACACAGTAGCTATGAATTCCCCCATAAAGTCACAAGTTCAGACGAGCCCCATTCTCGGCATATCCGACAAGAACCGTCTTTGGTAATCAAGAAAGAGTGGTCAAAAGTTGCAACCAAAAACAAAATCAGTGAAAAGTATGATACCCCATACGAGTTTTCTGCTAGCACAATAGCCGGGCGTGAGGCAAAGGAAGAAAGAACAGCCGGTGTTGGACTAGACCCCTTCTTGTATGGCACACCGGAACCGTACAGTCCTAAAGCCGCCGAGAAGGTAGCCGAAGCAACAGATCAGCATGCATCATATTTTCCGGGTGGCAAATCCTACGACGAATATTTCCGACACCTCTTTCCCGAGTTACACGAGGGTGGTAAAGAAAGCGCTAGCAGCGACTCTGAAACCTATTACTATCCTTCTTCCGCCAACACGAAAAACGAGAAGACTACATCACCTGGATTCGTATACAAATCTACTCTCCCTGACTATTTTACCAACAACGAACAGAAGAAGGATCTTGAGAAAGTTCTAGGAGAGTTCACGCAAAAGGACCGTTCTGATTGCAAGAAGGTGATTAAGGATAAGATGACATGCTACAAGTGTGTGGACAGCAAGGGAATGCAGCACGAAGAATGTATGTTTGTGGCGGCATCCGAGCCGAAGAGTTCTCATCTGGCCTACCACGAAGTGAAAGAATACAGGTTAGTTCCCCCACCAGGTGTGTCTGACGGGAAGGGATCTGGTTCTTCATCTCTTCCATTAGCATCTGACTCCGTCTCTTCTTCTTCTTCTGACATTACTAAGACTAGTGACAACACGTCAACGCCTACAGACAAAATCACGCAAACTGAAGTGACAACTACTACGGCAAAACCGAAAAGGAAGACTTTTTTCAAAAAAGTGACTAGTTCAACTTCAACTGCTGCATCTCCAGTTGCTGACAGCAAGTATGGCGAAACTTCTAAAGTTGAGATCCTGAAGGTGATGCAGAAACCTTCAAAACCCCTTTCCTCTTCACCATCATCGTCTGCTAAATCCCCTGCTGTAGCCGTCAGACTGACCCGCAGGTCTTCTAAGACTTCGATTCACACAACTACTACTACTTTAACGACTCCTGAACCTCCTCCAAAGAAGCGAAAAATATCAAAGAAGGCTGTCAAGTCTGATGCAGAACAAGCAGCTAGTGATAACCATGAGAAGAAGGTTCCTATATCCACCGTTGTTCCTCCAGAGCCGGAACTCTCAGCCTCTGACTTGGGTCCCGATGGATATTACAGCGCGGAGACCAAGACGAAATTTGACCCAATTCTGAAAGTAACTCTGCCGGAGTACATGTTAACACGTTCCGAACATGAAGCCATCTTTGACGAAGTGATGGCGTCTGGACGAAGACGCTGAGACAACACGTAGACCCAGACTACGACCAAAACAAGTAGGTGACAAGTATTATTCCATAGAATTGGTACTTGGGAAATAATGCTTTTTTACATCTTTGTGTCTCCGGTCTTCAATTTAGTCACAGTTACAAACATAATTGGGATTTTAGCCTGATTAAAATAACTGTGCGTCCTTCCTACACAGACAAATTCTGCCATGTGAACTGCGCTCTTCTGGACTGTTCTACAGCAAGTAGTGGTAATAACCCAGCAGAGCGCAGTTCTCATATGTTTCGCAGTGGAAGCCTGAAATCACGAAATTCCACCATTTCTTTCAGCAGACTATATTTCTCTGATATTCCGTGTGAATGAGGATTCCTTGTATAAACAACCATTATTACGAAATCGGAGAAGTTTGTATGTAAGAAACTATTGATACATGTTTTAAGAAGCAGCCGTATTTGGTTAAGTACTCTTCCTGATGGCAAATTCGTATGACATTCGGTTTAATGCAAGCGGACAGGAAAGTGCACGATAAACCCATATAGACAAGACTGCGGTAATTGATTAATTACAAAGATTGTTTACTGCCCTCGCCGTCTTCATCTGGTTGATGTATTTTAACACTCGGATGTAAGAAACACTTACGTATGCAGTATTAGAATTTTCTTATTCTTGTTCTTATCCTTTTTCTTATTCTTATTCTTATCCATATCATTATCATCACCATTATCATCATCGGCACTTAGGGCTATTTGTACAACACAGATGCAGGTTCTTTCACCCTATGTACACTCTTATGTCAAATATACAATTATAAAGCACAGTAAATTTTACTTATACATTTTGAAGTAAGCTTATTTCCGGTTGAAACTGGTTGGTTAAGTGTAGTCGTTAAATCTACTTGATGGAAGATACTTGGTTGAAGTTTCAAGATTTGATACCAGTTGGGTAATAACGTAAAAGACAGAGAAGAGATACAAAGCTTTGGTGGGGATACTTGAAGAAAGACGTCCATAGGAAGGGCTTAGACGTTAGATAAGGGGATAATGTTGAAGTGGATTTTAAAGAAAGAGGATGAGATGGCGTGGACTGGATTGATGTAAGGCAAAAGAGGGGTGATGGGTGGGATCTTGTGAATAGCACACTGTAGGTCGGGTTCAACAAAGGGCGAGCAATTTCTTATCTAAGGACTGTGCTGCATTAAACTGGTTACTATTTGTCGATCATTATTTAAAACAAATGTCTGATGAAATGCATTAGCACATAAAATAGTTGAAGAATAAAAGACCAACTTGATGTCACGTGCTATTTTATTTCACTTCTTATGTGCTCAACATGTTTCGGACATTTATATATCCATCATCAGGAGCTTGCGACTATTCTGTTGAATCACCACATTGGTCGTATTGTTCTTGGTTCGATGTGTGTGTGTATTCAACAGAATAGTCGCAAGCTCCTGATGATGGATATATAAATGTCCGAAACATGTTGAGCACATAAGAAGTGAAATAAAATAGCAAGTGACATCAAGCTGGTCTTCTATTCTTCAACAATCACAATGATGCACGGTCCAATAAACATAAGATTCCCAACATAAAATATTGTTTTAATTGATGTACTACACCAACAATTGCACGCTAGTAAACTATGCTTTATTATGCCATACACAAGCCACCTACCATGCGATACGGATCTTTTCTCCTTCAACAGGGTGTATACCAACTACATAAAACATAAACCCACTCAACTAAATTTTTTTTTAACAACCTAAATTTTATCTGTTTTTAACTTTATATAATCTTACATTTTTACGACCACAGAGAGAAACCGATATATTCATTATAACATTTAGTGTTGTTAATTACACAGTATGGCGGTTTGTTTTATTCTATCACTATTCTTGTGAAGATGTTCTGATGATGGTCGAAATGGTGACCGAAATACGTAAGTAATTAATATATAACAAAGCACATTTTACCTGTGTGCATTTGTTGGTCTGTTGCATAGATTGAACTGTTCCTTTAATGCACAGATAAGGAACATGTTACATTCACAAAATTTTGTATACTTTCCGACATTTCTTATGTAAATAACTAGTAAGATTTTTTTTACATGGAGGGGGTGAGCGGTTTAACCCACCGCAGAAAACCCCACCCTGGAAAGTCAGCAACTAAAATTTCGTGGACAGCACATAAATTTGACCCACGAACAGCGCACCCGAATGAACTCACTGTGCAACTCGACATGCTATACTTAGACTCCCTTGGGACGCCAAGAATTAGGGCGCACGAGGTGCAAGGGTAAGTTGGGATTCCTATAGGACCAGACCTGGCTCTAAGGTCTACTTTGACCTTCATGATAATAATTAAATTCAATTTATTAATATGCAGGCATAACAGTGCAAGTTCCTTTTATAAAGCCAGCACAAAGACACAAAACGTAACAACACAAAAGCACTAAACAAAACAAAATACTAAAGCAAGAAAAGCAGTATAAAAAGTAATAGGACAAAAGCCCTAGCCCCGACAATAACATAGATAATTTGATATAAAAATGTTATAATCTATCGCAGAAATTGTTTTAAGAAGTAACATAATTTTCCTAAAGTTATCAACATCTTCACAGACATCACTAGCAGCCGAACCACATCTAGCAGACAGAGAATTTCTCCAAGTATCAGAAACAGAGAAGGGTTTCTAAAATTACGAGGAAGAACACGATTACCAGTAATGTCCAAAGGAGATGGGCAGCATTTTAAACCTGACTAAATAGAAATAAAAAATAGTGCACCAAGGTAAAGTCTTCTGCAGTGCAGGATACGAACCTTTAGAAAATAAAAAAATTTACGTATCATTAGCATATGTGAAGAAGCGATACTGACATAGGGATACGAACTTCCGCTGAATGCGTTACAGCTTTGTGGCGCCAATAGATGTTAAGAATTGCATACAGTTGAGGCACAATCAAGTTAAGTTTAATTAGAGTTTAGGACAATATTAATAAACTGTGAATAGTAGGAAAGGAAAAGATAATAGTTCTTAAAGCCCAGCATCTTTACTAATTGGGAGAAATGCACGTATAGTCTATATGCGCAAGCAAATGCAGCTTAGAATCGAGTTGAACATCAAGGTATTTAATAGTATCCTTACGGGTTGTAGAAGACTCAGATAATTTACAAGTATAATAAAGAACATTTGATTTCCTAACGAAAGCATTGGCCCTAGTTTTGCTGCTGTTTAATTTCATGAAGTGAGCAGCACAATAAACCGTCAACGGAATTTATGGCACGAAAAATTTTAACGTCATCAGAAAATAGTAAATATTTGGAATCCTTTATTACATTACAAAGTCCTTAATAAATAAGACAAATAATAAATAAATGATTAACTAATGACAATAAAAAATTCTTAATATCTAATATAAGAATTTTCATCTTCCAGTTTGTTTGGGTTTTAAAGTGCTAAGACACCAAAACTCCGAATTGACAGATTTGTTCTAAACCATACTTTCTGCCAGTTTTGTAACAGTTCTTATTACTCTTTTCCATGATAATGTATTAAAGCATGTTAGAAAACACAAAGAGACAGAATTTATTATATACAGGTAATTTTAGGACATGTGCCATATTACTGAGAAAAGAGGAAACAGTTACGGTTATCTTGAAAACGGAAAAAGAGGTTTTTAGACGCTAAATAAGTTCCAGAATATTCAGAATGTTGCTGTTGTATATTTTAACATTTTAAGTTTTCCTTCTGTGTGCGAATGTCTCTCGCTTGCCAGAACGTATGAGGTAAAAGCCATAATACGCAGATCTGTATTAATGCCATTTTAGAAACCGCTATTTGTTAATTGTGTAATATGTATGTTGACTGGGCGTGTATGGAAGGGTACTATTAAAATGTATCTCAAAGAAGTATTTTCTTAGGAAGTGGACTGGATTTATCTGTCTCATGGTAGGTACAGTGACGGTCTTCTGCGGATGTGTTAATGGACTTTTGTGTTTCGTGTATGACGGGAATTTCTTGACTGGAACGAAAAATATTTTCTCTTCTAAAAGGAATCCATTTCGTGGTGTTCATTATTTATAATGATGACTAGCTTCACAAAATAACAAAAAACAAATTAACTAATCAACAAACCCCGTAAATATCTCCTTCTTCAGAAGCTGATGGTTCCTCACTTAATCGAGAAGCTTACCGCCGAAGATTCATTACCGTATTCACAGCAGCCTGCCTCTCGTTCTATCCCGAGCCAGATCAGTCCAGTCTATGCCTAACCATACTCTTCTCTGAAGATCGTCTCATTTAAACGCGATTTATAGGCATTAATCTTCCGTACGTCCTTCTAATTTGGTTCCAAATTCTTGTTTTTGAGCTTTCACCGTGTTCTAAATGTAATTTGTTCCTTTTTGGGTAATTCTCCGGCGTCTGAATTCTAATTGCCGACGTTTCGGAACTCATTATCGGTTCCATCTTCATAGGCAGGTCAATGAAGTATTGACCTGCCTATGAAGATGGAACCGATAGTGAGTTCCGAAACGTCGGCAATTAGAACTCAGACGCCGGGAAATTACCCAAAAAGGAACAAATTACATGGTTCTAAATTGTTTATAAACGGTGCAGTTGCACTGCAAAAACTGACGGTAGAACAGATGAGCGGTGACACTGTCCCTCTGCAGACGCTGTGCGGTTGCAAGCAGTACATATTTTTCAGCAACTTGGCCAAGTGCTCTAACTTATATTGGAACAGAAAAATTACAATTTTTATACTAACTGAGGGGAGAGACGCCTCACAGCCTGCAGGGGAAATTACATTGTACTGGGGATCCGATCCCAGTTTGACTTGTACTACCCTGCTAACAGTAATCCATTTAATTAATGAAGTTTTGTGCTACGTGGAATCCACCGACTGTGGATTCTGCGATGCGAAAAATCACAAAATGCCAGTCTTGTACGAAAAGGGCAATTTCGGATATCCAGCAGCCGGTCACTTACTACTTTTCTGCGTCAATCAATATTACGTTTGCGAAATGTAAAAACTTTTCTTGGGTACTGTCTTTTGCACTGACTAAAATGATTCGGCTGTCACGCTGGATGGATTTAACAGTTCAGTTGTTAACGTTTGGGTAATCTGTCGCGACTATCATAAAATTTTTCTGCAAATTTATAACTGCTGTTACCTGGCAATAGAGCTCCGCCTATATTTGCTTATGATTTAGTGTCTGATCAGTGTCTGTTTCACCTAATTAAGAAGATACCACACTCTGTGTTCATAGTTTTACATTTAATGGATTCTCGTGGTTTGCTCTAGGACCCTGTCAGTACCTCAGGCTGTATCCCGTCCCAAGGTAGTGACTGATAAATGACTAACTGGAAACGATTCGGAAGAAAGCGGCCATGGCCGCAGACAGGCACAACCCTACATTTACTTGGTGTGACTGGGGAATTCCGACGACAACCAGAGTCAGTACAGTCAGTGTTCCTGCCAACATTCGAACCGAAGTACTCCCGCACATAAATCGAGAACGTCACCAGTTCACCAACCTGCATGGAAATGCGTATAGTAATACGTTTTCGATTTTGGACAGGTGTAATTTTATTAACCATTTAAGTGGTCGATCTCTGTGTTACATGGTTCTGGTTAACCAGTTGCCCGTCCGGAAAAAAGCAAGCGATAATACTGTTACTGACCTTGGAGTTGTAGTTCATCTAAGTCGACTGTCTTATGTACGTGACCAGTCATCAGTGTATTGTACAGTGGGGCGAGATTGCGTCGTGTATTGTGCGTAAGATAATACATTTGTTTTATGTAATGGTCTGCGTGGTTCGAGCAGAATATAAATTTTATTTTAGGCTTGTTATAAACAAAATACCTAAAAATGGCGACCAGTGTGTGCAAAAACTACGTTATGCAGTGATAGAGACTTATGATTTGATATTATCAGTATGTTTTCCCCGGACCGTCATTGCAAGTGTTAAGGACTCAGCCACCCTGGGCAGGTCAATTTCATTCTCTTGAAAGAAATATGTTAATAATATATGTATGTATACTGTTCAAAATAGCTGGATTGATTTTAATGAAACTCTACACGATCCGATACGACCATTTTAATCTTCTGCGTTTTCACACGTATGGAAAAGCCGTAATAGGTTTTTAAAAATATTTAATAGAGAAAATTTACGCTGGAATAATTTCCAAGAGAATATCCTTGAAAACACGATAAACACTCTGAGGATTTATACCTAATTTCAATTTTCGTGTTTACACCGTGCATCAGTGATAATTAAACACTTTATTATCCAACTAATGCACAATATATAATATGTAGATACAATTAAAATGATAAAATATTTAAAAGTGCTCCAACATGTTTCGGATCACAGAGGATCCATCATCAGGGAGCCTTGTACAGTGCTTGGCTAAAAATTACAAGAATGATTCTATCGCGTCCGTTGACATGGACAAGGTCGGTGTTATGGCAGCACATTCTGAACCGTATTGCGTGTGTGTAGTTCACTGTATATGAAGGCACTGCCTTACGGAATGACCTACCTAGCATTCCGTAAGGCAGTGCCTTCATATACAGTGAAATGCACACATGTACAACGGGGTAAGTTCTGTAATTATACTTTATTACATTTGTTTTTCCATTTCACGTTGTTTTGGTTGTCAATTTGTCCCTAAAACAGACAGCCTTTGTTTTATCCAATTACAGTCACAACATGCTGCCATAACACCGACCCTGTCCATGTCAACAGACACAATAGAATCATTCTTGTAATTTTAGCCAAGCACTGTACAAGGCTCCCTGATGGTGGATCCTCTGTGATCAGAAACATGTTGGAGCACTTTTAAATATTTTATCATTTTAATTGTATCTACATATTATATATTGTGCATTAGTTGGATAATAAAGTGTTTAACCTAATTTCAGTTATTGATAGCAGATATAAAGTGTTATACCTGTCCTATTTATCGCACATGCGTTATATTCATTCACGATACTCAATTATATATATATATATATATATATTTAGATGTCAAGTTACATTACAATGAGATTAATTACATAAATTCCTCATATTTACACTTTGCCAGGATACATTAAAGATAATTAACTTGATGGCTATGTAACTTAGTGCTGAAACATACAGCTATGTGATTGTGTGCGTTGTCGATAAAGGGACATGTTTAACGGGGTATTAAAGCTGGAAATTCGTACGCCTGCTTTAAGCAGTGTAATAGTCAGAAAGCTACACACAAGCGACAGTTCGATAAAATGCATAATTTTAATTGGGACTTTCGTAAGTTGGCAATAATGCTTCACAGGTGCAAAGTACGAATTGCTAAAAGTGGTACATGGTATTATCTATTGAAAAGTCTGTAACACTGAAGAAAACGTAAACCTGGGATCTGAAAAAAGGTGACTGTATTAGTATTTCTGATTCATAACTTTGTGTAAATAATTACATGCCGGTCCCAGTGGCCGCGCGGTCCAAGGCGTAGGTCTGCGGTCGCTCGCCTGCTGAGATCGTGGGTTCGAATCCCACCGGGAGAATGGATGTCTGTCTGTTGTGAGTGTTGTGTGTTGTCAGGTAGAGTTCTCTGCGACGAGCTGATCACTCTTCCAGAGTAGTCCTACCGACTGTGGTGCGTCGTTGTGTGTGATCTACGAACCTCGTAAATGAGGAGGTCCTGGCCCACTGGGGGGGGGGGAGGGGGGCTGTTGCACCAAGAGAAAAAAATAATCACATAGCATGTTCCTGGGTCCGTTATTCACACCGTCTGACATCGATGTATGGCAATTGCAATTGAGTATTTTAATTGCACTATATATTTATGACATTACACTGATAAAATTACACTGAAATATTTATGTGGCATAATTTTTCATGAAATTTTATATTTGATTATTTTTCGTAAATATTGCCACAAAATTTAAGTTCCATTAAAATCTGACAATTATAACAGGTACTTTACATGAAGACCAAAATACATTGTTCATCATATCTAGCTCAGTTCTTCTTAGTATGGGAAATGTCTCACACAAAAGTTGTAGGGAAAATAAAAAAAAAATCAATTTCATGTTCAATAACTATTTTCTTTTTCGAAAATCATGCCGTTTTGAGAAAATGTATAAAAATATGGTAGAGCCAGACAGGCCACAGATGACAATATGAGGCATGCGCATTACATGCTGCATACCTAAGGCCACAAACACACTTCCAGAATACGTATCATTTACCGCTTTTCCACTGCAATAATTTTTGCAC
>Ga0123355_10003883_pt1 | contig 21623 bp, 16 predicted proteins | sample TergutEmb28metaG_3_FD_89872 | JGI IMG/M metagenome (GOLD analysis project Ga0123355, IMG submission 89872) | Embiratermes neotenicus P1 segment gut microbial communities from Petit-Saut dam, French Guiana - Emb289 P1 | ecosystem: Host-associated > Arthropoda: Insects > Digestive system > Gut ...
CGAATACCATCAAATTTTAATTCATAAAGATAATCTGGATCATCGAAAACTTCAACTTCATCCTTGATTAGCATCGGTGAAATTTTTTTAGCTGTAAATAAATCCATCATCCACTTTTCTTCCTAGTTCCCTTTTTCTTATTTTTCTCTTCTTTTACGCTTGCTTGTAATGCCTCCATCAAGTCGATAATATTAGATGCTTTATCAGGAGTTGCTGAGACAATTTCTTTCCCTTGAATCTTACTCTCAATGATTTCCTTCAACCTGGTCTGATATTCATCTTTGTAAAGGGATGGGTCAAAATCTTGAACCATTGATGTTATCAACTGCTTTGCTACATTTAATTCGGCATCATTAATATCCGCTGTTATTGCTTTAGGCATTTCGCGAATTTCATCCTCATAATACATTGTTTCGATCAACATCCCGTCATCAGTTGGCATAATAACTAATAGCTTGCCCGAGTTACCGATAACTGTTTTAGCAATTGCAATCTTTTCCTCATCTAACATCGCTTGCCGTAGCAAAGCAAAAGCTTTATCTCCGCCAGCTTCGGGTGCAATGTGATAGCTTTGGTCATAGTAAATAGGAGGGATAGAGTCTAGATCAGCAAAATGTAAAATATGAATTCCCCTGTCCTTCTCGCTTTTTGCCGCCTCAAAATCGTCGTCAGTCATTATCACATAATCATCACCTGCATCACTGTAGCGAAAGCCCTTCACGATATCGTTTGCTTGCACTTCTTTCTTACAGCCGGAGCAGATTTTTTTGTACTGGATTCTGCTGTGATCCTCTTTACAGAGTTGATTGAATTTTATATCGTTATCCTGGGTCGCTTTATATAATCCGACAGGAATGTGTACCAATCCAAAACTAATCGCCCCTTTATGTGTTATCCTTGGCATATAAAAACCTCCTTTTTTATACATTATTTTTTGCAAAAAGAAACATTTTATTCAAGTTAAAAGACTGAAAGAGTTTACTTTTCAGTCTTTATTTTGTATATATAATGTATTTTACGGATTTATCCATGAGCCTGGTACATCTGTTGGCTGTATTATCCAGATAAATAATTATACACTCGGAAAAAAAGAGCAGCTAAATCTGTACACTCGGAAAAAGTAATACATGGCACCTCTCTTGTCACATTAATGTTGTTGAGATCCGAATGGTGTAATATAATGTCAAATTCCACGCTTCTTAAATCACCAAAAAGGAATGCTTTACTTCCTTCTACAATAACATAGTCAACATTGCAATAATGTGCATAAAAATTGAGTTTCTCTACGGGATTGTACTTTTCAAAATCCATTAAATTTAATGTTTTCTTTGAAAAGTCTGTTAAACCATTTTCGCGTAAGCAAACACCCTGATAATCTTGTTTGAAGAACTCCATCAGTAGCTTTTGCGTTAATGCAGCGGCATTAAAATTTTCTGAATGGCAATGATTAATAATCGCAATGATAGGAATTTCAATTTTTTTCATAAGATACTTCTCATATATTTTTTCATCTTGATTGTAGCTTATATGCAATGGTGCTTCTTTCAACTTCTGCTTAATTTGATCAAAAGAATTATACCCATCGCTTATAAAGTTGTAAACTTTTGCTGAAATAATAGGCGCTGCTAAGCTATTAGCTGCACCTAGATAATATTGCTGATCTTTGTATGTTATTACTTCATCTTCAACATAGCAACTGATTTCAATCAGATCAATGCTTGATTCCTGATAAATGAATCCTGTTTTCTCTACTCCCTCAAGCGCTTTGACAGCAATTACTTGATCAAATGAGGCTGGGAAAGTTAAACGGTTAGCGTTTGAACTTGCAGCAACTATGATAATATTTTTTTTAACTAGTTTTTTAATAATGTCAAATAATTCTGAGATGTCAGAAAATCGGGTTGTTCCAAGGCTGAGATTGATTAGAGTGACGTTGTTTTCTAAACACCAGGATAAAGCGACTACTAAATCATTAATATTAGCATTTATTTCATCATCTTCCCAAATGTTGATGAAAGAGAGCTCACACTCACAAGTTGTATGTTTAAAAACATTTTCGTGCATAATGTTGCATGACTTAATGTGGTCAATGAGTTCGTTATTGATGGAGTAACCCGATTATTTGATATAGTCCATATATTACCAATACTTTGACCTTTACTCATTAGATTACTTATATAATTGATATTAATATCACTGTCAATAAAAACGACTCTTTTTCTTTCTTTCATCACAACATCATACCTTTTCTAATCCTATCCAAAATAATTATTCCTTCACTTGCAACAACTCAAGGGGAGAATGTCTTATGATAGTAACTATACCAGCAGCCGAGCCAACCATGATGCCAAAAAGATATAATCCTGCTATCCCAACTAATTCTAAAACTCCGAATCCCCATCCGAATGCAATAAGAAAGCCTATACCTAGAATTAACCCACTAACACATAAAATCACCTGTTCAACCCACAATATCAAACCAGCCCTTATCCGTGTTGCCCCAAATATCCGCATCACCGCAACATTTTTCGCATTTTGCAATGTCAAAAAGAACGATAGTCCTATAGCAATCAGCATCGAAACTATAATGACAACTGGATACAACAGCCAGAGTAAGGATAGAGTTTCTTCCATAGGTTGCACAACAAACCGCAATTCTTCATCTTGTAATTCAAGAATAAGTGACATAAAACCTGCACCAAATCGTGAGGTAATTTCTTCAATGACTTCTATATTAGCAGGCATATTTTTATTTAATACTGGATCAATTATAAAATCCAAGGTTGTAAACCCTAGATACTCCTGATGTACAACCTCCCAAGCAGAAAGTGGAACAAGGATGGTTTGTGTCATCGTTGTACCGTGATGATACCCGATAATCACCGCTCTTACCTGCCCTCGCGAAGCCTCAGCAAGATTTAAATCATAACCAATTGACACAATCTCTCCAAGTTCAAAGCCATGCATCATCATCTCAAGATCAGATAAAATAACGGGAATCGGTGTCTCTAGGTTATCGTCTGTATAGATGAAACAATCTTGATCAAATTCTTGCGCAAACTCAATCATTACACTATCTGCCGTCATCTCCACCCCTGGGACTTGCATAATATCTCCGGAAGTATGTCGAGAAATAAAAAGATCAAGGTCATCTAAGGCAATCAGCTCATTTAAAACCCCACGATGGTGTGATGCCTGAAAAACATTGTCATCACCAGCAATTGCATCAAGAGTTTCATTAAGAATCGTCATATCATCGTCTTCTCTTGTTACGAGTGCCCACGGCGTTAGTGCTTCAAAATAAATATCAATCGCAACGCCACTTTCGATAACTCCATCAATTGTTTGCCTTCTTATAACCTCTCCTTCTTCTCTACCAAAGGGCATATGAGAACGATAATTTGGTACAATTTGCCCAAATACATCTATTGCTTCATAAAGACGGATAATCTCTCGTTCATTCCGGCTAATCGTTTCCTGCAACCACCCTTGGGTAAGAAAAACAGCAAATGTAACAACAATTACAAGAATGGATTTAAGCGTTGCACGAATCATATGCCTAAATATATGGCGGCGTATTCCACCAAATGTGCGCTTATTCATGCTTCACCGACTCCTCTTGCAAAATACCATCAGACATTTGAAATACCTTATCAGAAGCTTTAGCAATTTCCAAGTTATGGGTAACAACGACAACACAATAGCCATCATCAGCTGCTAATTTATGCAAAATTTCCATTACTGCCTTGCCATTAGCAACATCAAGGTTTCCTGTTGGCTCATCTGCCAGTAATACCTGAGTTCCAGTAGATAATGCCCGAGCAATTGCAACTCGTTGCTGTTCACCACCTGACAAATTGGCAGGATAGCGGTTATGCTTATCTTCACTAATCTGCACAGATTCAAGTAACACTTTCGCTTGCGCTTTAGCTTGCTCGTAAGAAGTGCCATTCATCTCCATCGGGTAACATACATTTTCTAGGGCTGTAAGCAAAGGGAATAAATGGAACGCTTGAAAAATCATTGAAATCCGCTCCCGACGATATTGGTCAAGATCAAGAGTCGCCAAATCGTCTCCATCAATCAAGACACTTCCTGATGTTGGCGTATCTAGACCGGCAATAATAGAAAGTAAAGTTGTTTTTCCGCTTCCAGATGGGTCAACAATTGCTGTCAGCTTGCCACTCTCAAATGCACAAGAAACGCCCTTTAAAACATCACGATCTCCATTTTTATAATGATAATTTATATTTTCGACTGTTAATTTCGCCATTATTTTTCCCTCCATGCAATTTTTTCAAAATCACATCAAAAACTACAATTTTTAGTCTTTACGATGCAGTAATTCTAATACCGGTTGGCGTCCCAGCTTTGATGCGCCAATAAACACCATTACCATCGTTAATATAAATACAAGAATCATCATCCCGATAAGCCAGAAAATCGAGAGGGAAAATGTTGCCTCAAATCCTTCATGTAACTCTTCAAAAGTCTGTAATGTGTTGATAATAGTACCTCTGGCAAATATCCATGCAGCAATACTCCCTAGTGAGATGGGGATAAAAAACAGACCTGATGCTTGCAAAACCTCCCTAATACTGCGATTAACAGAGCATCCGAGCAAGCGACTCACAATTATCTCTTTACGGCGTTGACGCAAAAACAAGAAAACAACAAGCAGTAGTACCAGTATGAGAACAACGCTGAACACAATTCCATTAAATGTAATTGATTGCAAAATAACATCCGCTGAATCCCAAAAATGCTGCGCACTAGTAATCATAGTCACTGTTAACCCCAGTTCCTCCAAAGGTTGACGATTTTCTGCAATAAACGCTACCTCATCTCGTGAGCTCCTGAGTCTAAAGCTGTACCAAGTTGATGGCAAATAGTTCTGACCAGCGGGACTTCTCCACCTATCCGAAGATATTACTATATCATCTGGTAGAACTGAATCAGGAATATAAATGTGCGTAGTAAAAGTAGTATTCCAATCTCCTCCCATTCCCAATCCTCTAAAAAGATTATAGATACCTACGATTTCGAGTTCAATTTCATGCAAAGCTTCAATTTGCTGAGCACTTTCAACACGAGCATCAGTAAAAGATTGGTTTCCTCGTGTTGCACCCGGAGTAGTCATCCACCATTCAATATGATGTCTATATTCAGCATGGTGTATTTTTGGGACATTTACAGTTAGAATATCACCAATACTCAAATCACGGATATGAGCAAAACCTGCATGAATAGCTGCAACAGGATTGGCATAAAGATGATCCTCATAATCAATTGGACGTCCATCGACCATAAATCCCATTTCAGCCATGTCTAACATAATCGGCATCAGCATCATACCTCTCGTTGTTCGCAGCTGAACTGCATGGTGGTTATGATGTAAGAACTCAATCTCTTCTAAAATAAGCGCCAGTTCAGGCAACGTAAAATCAAGCGTTTCTTCATGAGGAACGTGAATATACCATAGCCCATCTGGATAAAGTGGTTGCATGATCAACGCATCATCTTCACTTCCAACAGTTGGACTATAACCCTCCAACCAATCTAACCAATCTGGTTCAGGTATCATAGGTCTACGACCAGGTGCTAACATTCCCCTTAAGAAGTAACGTTCACCAACCTCCAAGTCGAGGATAGCAAGTTCATTTCCCTCTTCCAGATCAAAGTTCATTCGCAATATTGGTTGTCCTGCTACCACGTGTTCGGGATAACCTACTACAACATCATCAACAGCAAATACCAAATGCCAGCCGCCTACAACACGTTCAATTTTCCCAACCAGCTCACCGTAAAAGAAAGCATCATGAACTTCTGGAAAAACGTCTAATTCATTACGCCATAGTGCCTCTCCTCGCCTAGTATAAAAAATGGTTCCTTGAGGATCCGAAATAGCCGAGTTTAGCATTCCCTGCAATTCACCTTCAACAGCGCGTCTTCGATCTGAAAGTTGAATATATGGACTATTTTCAATTAAATTAACTCCATCATTCACATCATCTAGTTCATGATTACCATTCAAAAAACCAATTGCTTGATAAAATTCGGAAATTGTAAATATTTGATCTCTCATTGTGAGAAACTCTACAGAGCGTAAAACAAAGCTAAATGTAGCGGTTAAAAGTAAAAAAGCTAGTATCAGGCTATGTAATGGTCGTCGCAAAAAGGACTTTGTATATACATTTTTTCTCATATCTCAACACCTTCTTTCTCATATGTGTGTTCTTATGGTTTAATTCTTCCCACAATTAGTGTAAGAATCATTCAGAGATAAACTCTTTTTTTGCAATATAGGTCTATTGTTGTTTTTGCTTAATCTGAAATTAAAATATCTTTAGGACTTTGAAGCATAAACAAAAAAACTGGAATGACAGTCGAAATAGACAGAATAACAAAACCGATTGCATAAAACCAAGCAACTGCTATTGCCTCAAATGATAATTGAAAATGAGACATCATTTCATCAGTTGTCATAACTCCAGGTGAAAACCAATGTAACGGATCATCAGGAAAAAAGACACGATTCTCTTCCACTTCTTCTTGTTGACGAATGACTTCATCAAGCAGCATTTGTTCTGAAAACTGATTTGCAACAAAAATACCACTTCCTAATGACAGAAGCAAAGCTACGCCTCCTACTATTAACACTTCTATCATTATTTGCATGATCACATGTATCTTTTTCTCACCTAGCGCTAAGTAAATTCCAATTTCTTTTTTCCGATCACGCAAAAACAGTACCAATAGCAAGCTAACAACAAGCAAAGTGGTAATAACTGCTCCAATCAAGATAACATCAGCAATTTCTCCCATGCTAATCATTGCAATCGCAATATCTCCATAAATGTTTGATAGATAGTATACCTCCCAATGGTCTGGTAAAATATCCCCAGCTGCACTTGAAAAAGCGGCTAAATCAAGTGGGTCATAAAGTAGAAAGACAGCATGTGACCACATATCTTCAAAATTAGTTACATCCCATTGTTCTTGCCATATGTCATAATATAGTTCTTTGCTAATCTGAAATTCAGCAGCAGTAATTGAGTTGTACGCTCCAGAAGTCAAATATATTTGATTGAGTAGAACTTCCATTGATAAATCGTTTTGTATTTCAGAGCCAGCAAGAATATCATGTGTTGCTTCAAACAAACCAATAATCTCAAATTCAAAAAAAGTGAGGTAAATTGTATCACCAAAAAAAATAGAATCTCCTTCTTGCCACATATCAAAAAAGGGGCGTTGTAGAGTAAATAGATCCCTTACATTTAAGTTGTTTTCTTCAGCAAAAGCAGCAGAAACAATTGCTGGGTAAGGTGCATATGTTGCTGTTAGATCTTCGTCTGAAAAACTTCTCCCATCAACTAAATTAATTAAGCCACCACTTAAATCAGAAAATTCAGGGCGATTAACATACTTAATCGTTAATGCTAGTGGAAAGTCATCGTAAAATTCTCTTTCATGCGAAGGATAAAGGATTGGCATTAGCGTTTCATACAATTGAAATCCATAATCTAAAACACTGTAGTCGAGCTCTGAAACGTAAGATAATTCACCTATTCGCCTAATTTGTTCTAATGACACATTTTCGAGATTTGCTAACCTTTCTTGACCTTCGTCGCTCCAATAATCTATTTGAAAGTCATCTTCCATTCTAATTGACGCAATAGCAGGCAAAGTACTTCTAAGATTAGATTCCGTTTGGTAAAAAGCTCGTGTGACAGAGATAGCGCTAGCTGCAAGCGAACCTAAAATAAACACTAATCCAAAAAGCAAAATTGATTTCCGAAAATTTCTCAATAAATGAATAATTGCACGCTGATATATTTTCATAAAACCACCTATATCTAATTTTTTTATTATTGCATTGGGCAAAAAGGTGTACAGTTTTTTAACTAAATCCATGTGTCTCCAATCGTAACAGCTTACATTTTGTACCAGCTTTAGACTTTACAGGGCACTAGTCACACATGAATGATGTGTTGTTTTTAACGTATGACTTACGTTTAAACTATCCTTTATGTTGTAAAAGTTCTAGTACTGGATATCGCACTAAACGCAATGCTCCAATAACCACCATCAGCATCATATTATAAATACGAGCATTAACAATCCAATAAGCCAAAAAATCGATAATTTGAACACTGCTTCATAACTTTTTGTAACTCTTCAAAGATTAATAATGCATCTACAAACGTGTGTTGAGCAACCAGCCATCCAAGGACACTTCCGATTGAAATTGGTATAGTAAATAGCGTTGCTGCAAACATTACCTCTCTTAAATTTCGCTTAAAGTAGTAAAAGTAGTGCCCCAATCTCCGCCCCCACCCAAACCCCTAAAAAGGTTATAAGTGTCTACAGATTAGACGAGGATGACACTTTCTTAGTGAGGTAAATGTTTTCGAAGAAGGAGAATTAGAACGTTCGGCAACTGTTGCAAAATTTGCAACAGTTCAATTTGAGGGGAGTCGTGAAGTTGAGAGGCAATTAGATTACTACAACTTAGACGTTATTATTTCTGTAGTAAATCGCTGCGTGGAACACAATTCCGTCAATTGGTGGTGTTGGTGGTTATTACGACTTTCTTGAAGTCATGCCAAATCCTAATCTCGAAGAATACGAACATTTAAAGGCTTGGTCTAGCAGCCAGTGGTGGCGGCAACCTTTGGATGAAGAGCAGACGTGTTAGGAACTTTGAGTGATGCGATGAGATTGGATAAAATCGAGAGAATGAAGGAATATGACATACTGATGTCATCTTCACTGGATCGTTGTTAATATTATATGATATCACACTTTTCTTAAAACATCCAATTAAAACACTTTTCATCGCACATAAACAAATGACAAAATCCACAAAATATAATATAATTAAGAGAAGCAAAGGAGCGATTAACCATGTGTGAACATTATGAAAAATCATATCAGATTGAATTGCTAACTGAATTTTCAAGTGGCGTGTATGCTGAGGCTTTGAATCTTGTTCTAGAACAAAATCTTAATCCAGATGATACTTCACACTTTGATGTTCAAGTTTTGCAACAATTAGAAGAGATGAAACGTATCAATCTATTTACAAAAAGTATTGATGAACTAGGTAGAATTAATAGTTATTGGAAATCTATGAGCAATTTTATTAATTTACAGTTGGAAAGTTAAATTATAATTTTTTCACGCGTTTAAGGTTTTTTGAGCCTCCAAGCCTGGGCTGAAGTAGCAAAAAACATTAAAAATAAAAGACTGAAACAGTTTACTTTTCAGTCTTTATTTTGTATTTATCATGTATTTTATGGATTTATCCATGAGCCTGGTTGTCCTTTGGTTTTGGTAATATTGATCATCCCATTTGCAATGTTAAAGATTATGTATTCACCCGCCAAAACCGTTACTCGTTGATTCTTCCCTATTTTCGCATCTGCTGACGTGTGATAGCCTGGTGTGTTATTTTTAAGGGTATACTTCCCGCCAATTACAGGGGTCGTTGTTGAAGATGTCGTACCAGTTGAAGTTCCTGGGTTTATCCATGAGCCTGGATATCCTTTAGTTCTTGTGATATTGAGCATCTCGTTTGCAATGTTATATACCCAGTACTCACCAGCTAGTACATTAACGCGTGGATTGCTACCATTCCTAGCATCAGCCGCTGTGTAATAGCCTGGCGTGTTGCGTTTTAGCGAGTACTTGTTTCCAATTTTCACAGTTCCTGTGTTTGTACCTGAACTTGTTCCAGAGCCTCCTGAGGTTGTGTTTGAGTTTGATGACGGCTTCTTCTTTACCAATTTCAAATGTTTAATCAGCGCATCGCTAATCGCACGAGCATAATCTTCCTGACCTTTTGCTGCTGTGATGATTTTGTGATCAATTGTGGAGTCCATGAAACCACCTTCAGCTAGCACAGCAATGATTTTCGGGTTACATGTTAACACATAGAATGCTGCCGTTTTCGCACCACGATTTTTCAAACCAGTATTGTTTGCTAAATTTGCTGACATTTCGGTAGCGATAGTTTTCTCAATATTATTTTTACGATTTAAATTATAAAAAACCTCAACACCAGAATGCATCCCCCACTTACTTGTATAGGCATTATGATGAATGGAAACAAAGGCATCTGGCATTATCCGATTCGTTCTGCTGACACGCTCAGCTAGCGATATATCTTTATTCCCAGTTACATCATCAACGCGGCTTATTTCCACCTCATAATCTGCTAGTTGTTTTGCTACTGCAAGTGCTACTCCGTTGTTTAGTGCCCATTCAAAAATGCCATCAGGCGTTTTATTCCCAGCTGTATTCAACGCATGACCTGCATCTAAGACTATTTTCTTTGCCATATCTGTTAGCTCCTTTATATCCTTTATAATTTTCGTTAATCCTTGATAATGAGACCTTCCTCGTCAAAGACCTCTTACTATATCTTATGCTGAGTTAATGTTTTTTGAATGGTCGATTCTAACGCAAACTACTTTTTCATAAATTAGAATTGTATAGTCTATTTATAATCGTATATTTCACCTAAATTAGGCGACACTATAAAAGAACTAAAGTTATGATCGAGGTGCTTTAATGTTTAATGAACACAAAATCACATGTGAAAATAGCCAATCTGTGCTTTACTTATTCACACAACCATTTGATACTAGTATGAAGCTTGTTAAAGGAATTTTTGAACATCTTCACGAAGATGTTTTACTGGATTGGGTAGATGATTATTTAGACTCACACAACGTCTCATTCAGTGGTGACATAATTAAAATAGTTGTTGGTTCCACAATTGTAAGAGATTTGAATTTTCCACTTTATATGAAAAAAAATACCCCAGTTCGTAAAACTAAAGTATTGAATTTCACTCCCCTACATGACAAATTAAATAAAATGTGATATAATGTATTTATATGTCAATTTCTAGTGAGACTTTATTCCTTATAAATTATAAATAAATTATAAGTACTAAAATATTTGGTAAGTACCTAAAACATTCCTCATATTTGCCACACTTCTGCCGAAACAATTTTTTGGCTTTATGGTATAATACTCATATGAAATGAAGCATTGTATTTTGACAATATAGACGACATAAAAGACGAGGTAAGATAATGAAAATATTAAAAAATTTAATGGTAGCAATATTAACAATCGGGATTCTATTGACGAGTTCATTTGCCGCACTTGCAGATACATATGATGATGATTATGAAGAGGATCAAAATGAAGAGAATCAAACTGCAAATAACCCAGTTGACGAATTATGGGGTATTCCATTCTTAGCATACGGTGCATCCTTAAGTGCAGCTGAGCTTGATGAAATCCACAGAATTTTCGGCTTAGAAGGTCGCAATTTTGATTCCGTATATGTTGATGGAAATGACCTAGTTTATTTTTTAGGACAAGGAAATCCAAATGCAAATATGCTTTCTTCTGTCCTAATACAACACCGTGATGTTGGAACTGGTGTTGAAGTTTCAATTTTAACTCCTGACTATATAACACGTGTCACAGCAACACAATATGCAACAGCAATGATTACAGCTGGTGTAACAGATGCTTTAGTTGAAGTAGCAGCGCCAACTGCAGTAACAGGTGAAGCTGCTTTAACAGGAATTTACAAAGCCTTCTCAGAGCGTGGTGTCGAATTAGATGAGGATCGTATGGCAGTTGCACAAGAACAACTCGAAGTGACATCTAGTATTTCCAACTACCATGAAGATAATGAAGATTTCGACTCATATGTTCTAGATCAAGCAGTCCTTGAAATCCAGAGCGAATTGGCTGAGCATTATCAAGAAACTGGTGAGCTTGCGACTATTGAAGAAATCGAAGATATTGTCGTTGCTGTACTACAAAACAATGACTTAGATAATATTATAACGGCTGATCAAATGCAACGTATTTCTGGATTTGCTGATAACTTCCAATTAACTGATGCAATTAACTCGGAAGAATTCCTTAATCAGCTAACTGATCTAGGTAATCGTCTTGGCGATATAGTTGGTGATCTTAACATTAATGTCGATCGCGGAACATTAGCAACGTGGTGGGATAATATTGTAAGCTGGTTTAGAGGTTTATTTAACTAATTAAAAAAGCCTGACGTTTCCTCAGGCTTTTTTTGTATTCGCACATCCCTATGTATTAATCACCGAACAAGCCATGAATAAGCAATTGCAACTACCATCCCAAAAATTGCTCCCCAAAATGTTTCCGCTGGCTCATGTCCAAGTAATTCTTTAAACTGCTTGTGATATTGTGGATCACCAAATCTTTTCATCAAGTCTGGGCTTTCTTTTACTTCTTTCAAGTCAGCAATTAATTTATTCAACATTGCTGCATGTTTCCCAGCATGTCTTCTGATGCCCATAGCATCGTATATTACAACTGCGGCTAGTACAAAGGCGATGGCAAAGTAAATGCTATCCACACCCGTGTATAATGCGACGGACATTGCCAAGGAAGATACAAATGATGCATGGGAAGATGGCATTCCACCAGTCGAGACAATTAAACTAAATCGCCAGGATCGATGTTTCATGTAATGAATAGGAATTTTTATCAGCTGAGCTAGTAAATTAGCTAGAATCGCTGCTTCTATCATGATATTAAATAACATTTTCTCATCCTTTTCTGCATAGACTTCACTAAGGGTGATATTATGCGCGATTTAATTAGTTTCTCATATAATATTGATGCCACAGACTTAATCGAGTTAGACGAAATCTATTACATAAAACATGGAAAAACATTTACATATATTATACCAGTTGGCAATGAAAAGAGCACGACTTTTTTTCATCTACTTAAGTTTGTCAATGCATCTCCTTATTTCAGCCACATTTTTACTTTCGAGAACGCTCCCACAATCCTCATCCGCGACACACATCACTACTGCCTCCATTCAACAATCAAGCTCCACCAAGCCATCACTGATGCCCAACTCAATGTTCCAGTCCTGTACCCAGCCGAATACCCCCTTGCATCACATTTCAAAACAAAATGGCAACGGAAAAATCAAATCCACGAGCAATTCCTAAATCTTGCACTTGATAAAACCCCACCAATCATGCGCTCAGTTTTATTCGATCTAGCCACTTACTACATTCATCTAAATGAAGAAGCTTATCGCCTTTTAAAACCATTTGAAATGACAACCTTTTCAACGTCCCTCTGCCATGCCAGACTAAAACCCGATACTCCACTTTATCAGTTTTTCATGCCCAATTATCTAATACTTGACAACAGATCAAGAATTTACTGTGAGTATATACGCCACTTATATCTTCAGACTGGGGATGCACAGCAAGTAGAAAAGGTTGTAAAACATATTGCTAACACGGATCCCCTTCTCGAAAACGAATGGCTATTTTTATATGCCCGGCTGTACTTTCCAACACATTTTTACGATGTTGTATATGATGTTATCGCAAACGGTCAAGTTAATTTAGAACATTTATATGATCAAACGTTAAACTATGCTGAAATTTTATCAGTATTGCCAATCTTTGTACAAAGGCATACAGGAATAACCCTTGACACTCCTGAGTGGGCAAGGTTGGATACACTAATTTGAAAGTCTAAGCGCTGAGTAATAACTCTTTTGTAGGCCAAACTCTAATCTAGTGTTTTAACCATTTTAATGTTTCAGTTAGAAAACTTAGTTTATCATTAAGCAGTCTTTGGCATAGTTGAAATGTGGTTCGCAGATTAGTAAAGTCATTCTTCGTTTGCGCAATAAATAAACCTTGCTTATACTCATCAGAGTAATTTTCATCTATAGCCTAGATTCTCGGTTTTACATAACTAGGATTATTGCGGGGGTTCGACCCCCAGCTGCATGAAAAGAATTTTCTGGCGCTCAGTGATCTCGCTAACCCTAGGCTTGTTCCCAGGATTTTCATAAAGTTCAATGATATCAAGCTTATCTAAAGCCGTGTGCATGGTATATTTAGAAAATAATTCTTGCTCTTGCATCATTTTCTTAAGGTGCGACATAAAAATCAATGCAATGAATTGCACAAATAGTTTACCATTTAAACTTTGTTCTGATGAGACAAGCATCCGTCTCATACTTAAGCGTTCTTTCAAGTTTCCAAATGCTTTTTCCACTACATCTTTATTTCTGTAAATATTTAGAGCGACATCCGTTTTCAGTGATTGGTTACTCACTAAGACGAAATAACCTGTGTATTGCTTTTCATGTTTGACCACATCTTCTTTCACCGTAGCCTTCGTTCCTCTTTTGGGTGTAGTCTTGATATCAAAATATTTTGTGTATTTAGTTGAATTTTCTTTTTGACGATTACCTGATTCTAATTCTGTTCGTAATGTGTATATTTCTCTATCTAATGCCATTTCTGCTTCCGTTGCCTTCATTTTATTATAATAAATATGAAGGTACAGTCTGCGCTTCTCTTTTAAAACATCGCCTTTTTGAGGTCGTTCTTGAACATAGTTCCATTCTCCAAGCGAAGTCATTCCGTAGTGATCATAGTTAATGAGAAAATGCTCAAAATTGTTGATTTCGTCTCTCACTTTATCTATTTTTTGACGAATAAATTTCGTCGAGCTTTTTGCCGCTATAAGGAATTTGGTTCTTCTTTTGAAAAGATGGTTGATATTCTTCTCGCTGTAGAAACCTCTGTCCATGACTAATTTTACCTTTGTAAATCCAAGCTCATTCAAATCTTCTAGTAGATTCTCAACAGTCACAACATCTGTAATGTTTCCTGGTAGCTTCCGATAATAAAATGGTAAATTTGACTCTTCACCGAAAACCAGTGCCAAGTTAAGTTGTGGGAGTTTATCATTTTCTTTGTTTATTCCATACTGAACTTGATTGAGGGTTTCAGAGTAGCTTGATATCGAAGTTGTATCGTAAGCAAGAAATTCTTCCTTAGTTCGCCTACGCCCTTGGAGTTGAAAGAATTCACTTCGTTGCCGATCAGTAATTTCAGAAAAGATAGTCGTACTTCTCTCAGAGGAAATATTTTTGCCATACGGATGTTTATGGGTCAGCCCCCATTTTTCAAATCGATGCATCGGACTATCTGGCTCTAAAATAAGATAGAAAGCTAGAGACAAAATCTGCTTGTACGTATCAGGAAAGCAAGTCTTCAAATCTTCTGTAACTCCAATGCTTTTGCCAATCGACTCAAGCAAATAGGTTGCTCCATAAAACTTGCGCGATATTTCGAGGGAAGACGTATCTACTTGTGTTGCCTGTGTTTCTTGTGCTTCTTCTTGCTTTTTTTTGTTTCTTCGACCTTTAGTTGGTATAATTTGTCCTGTCTCTTCATCCCATCTTCCGAGGTATTTTCTTTTTGATCTTCCTTGTTGTTTCTCCTTATCCCAGTAAGAAACACTCTCGTAGGCATATGTCAAACCGCTTCTTTTGTCAAATTGTTTAATGATTGTGCTCATTTTCGCATCACCTCCTAGTAATGTAATTATAACACATTACTAGGTATAATTCAATCATTAAAACCCTAAAAACCATTGATACTACGCATTTTATCGCAATTTGTTAAAATTTCTGACTAAGATATTTCTCACCTAGTTATGTAAAAACGAGAATCTAGGCTATAGAAATCAAGTCAACTTGTTGCTCAATGCATTGTTTAAAAATAAGATATCTGCCAATTCGTCCATTCCCATCTTGGAAAGGATGGATTTTTTCAAATTGCGCATGAAACTTCATAATCGCTTCAAAATCCTTTGTTCCATGATGCCAATTAGCTAGTAAGGCTTCCATCTTCAGAGGGACTTCGGAGGGTTGAGCTAAGTCTAGCTTACCTTCAACACCTAAAATAATATTAGGAATTTTTTTCCAAGTATCAACAAATCCTCGGGCATGATCTTTTGTATTCTTTTTTAAAAGTTGATGGAGTTCTAAAATCAGCCTTTCTGATAATGGTTCTCCCAATGTATCAACACAAAAATCAAAAACTTCTATGGAATTGATAGTTTCAAAAACATCATCAACATCATGGCTCCCTTCGATAATATTCTCTTTTAAGTACTTTTCCAAATTCTCTTTTGTAAAAGTACTGCCCTCTAATTTGTTGGAATGAAACAAAAATTCCACTTTCAAGCTTTCATAACCACTATTGGGGACTTCCTTTAATTTTTGAATTTCATCTGTTAATATAACCACTTGCCCCTTAACCTCCTAATCGCCTCAAATGTCAAATCATTTTACATCATTATAACATTTTTTCACTTTCACATCCATCACAACGTGATTTTAGGAGGTTATAATCTAACCACAATTTGCCGCAGGCAAAGAAAATCCTCTCTAATTTCCAACCTCTTACTTCTAACCTCTAACTTAGTATGCCCCTCTTTTACTTCCGTCAAGCAAAAAAACAACAACAAATCCTATAAGCATTAGCAAACACATAGCAAGCCATAAACTCGCACCATTTTCTATCAATTCTTCAATACCGCTTGCCACCCAGAATGTTGGGAAAACAATGAAGATTACACGTAAAATCCCAGGGAGAAACTCAAGAGGTAGCAAAATACCTGCAAGTGCCGAAAAGGTCATAACCATCGTTAACACTGTAAAGCTAACCTCTTTACTTTTAAATATACAATTCCAAGCAAAAGAAAATGCCACTGAGGTTGCTGCAAATACAGCATAAGATAAGCTAAGATAAAAGGTAAATTCTAAGCCCCAGTCATGCCACATCATCCCTAAAATACCAGTGATCACAATTTGCAAGAGTATGGGAACCATGCAAGCCAGTAAATTTTGGGATAAATATCTAAATGTAGTCGTTGGACCAGTCAAAATTCGAATAACAGTGCGGTCTCTTCTATCATTAGTAATTATTCCAGTAATCGGAAAGGAAAGAAGCAGAATGACTAGTGCAACATAATAGTATCCTCTTGAATCGTCATCTCCCCACAATCCTGAAAGAGACAGTAGACCAATTAGTAAAATTAAACTTACGATAATGGGAATTGGACTTCTAAAATTACGTTTGACGGCATACCTAAAAATCACCATAATTTTTCTTCTCCTCACCCATAAAATAAACAATTGTTATCCCATACATAAATAAAACCACCCCTCTACATCTCCTAAGTTATAGATAGGACGTGAAGGTTAGATAAAGCTCATCGATGCAAGCTTCCAATTTCTAACCTCTAATCTTAACTTAACCTATTTGATCCAAAACCTTACTTAGTTTTTCTGATAACTCCTGAACATGATCATCTTCTTGGAACATGGAAAAATGATCAGCATCTACATCATAATAATTCACGCCATGTACACTATAGTTTTTCCATAATTCCAAATTATCTCCTCTTTCTTGAGTCGCTATGAAATAATCTATTTTAGTATTAATTCTATCTGTATGATAAGTATAGTGCACGTCGCGGAATCCTCTTATTAAGTTTATAAGTTGCAAAATTTCTTTTACCATTACTTTTTCAGGATCGGCGAATATTCGCTCAGCATGAGGATGGAGTCTACACACTCGACGGTAGACTTCTAGCTTCGCTTTTTCATAATGGGGATTTTTATCTAAATCTTCCCCGAGAAGCCTCCATAACTCTTCTACCGATGTTAAATTAGCAAACGATTCTGGAAAGTTGTATTCTGGAAAGATATGTTGCACAAAACTTAGCTCAGCCTCAAGTGAAGGTCTTGAAACTGTCAGACTAGTAGAAAAAAACATAGCAGTATTATATAGTCCGAAAAATTTGAATTCATCGCCCTGTCTTACTAATCGTCTTGCAATTTCAAATGCAATCATCCCGCCAACACACCAGCCTGAAAGGTAATATGGACCACTTTCTTGTACTTGCTTTAATTTAGAAATGTATTTGGTAGCTAATTCTTCAATCGTTGGAATACATGGATCCATTTTGTTATAGTCGAAGCCCCAGTAATTAAAGTCATGTTCTAAAATAGTTGCTAACTTCAAAAAAGCTGAACCCTTTCCACTCCCAGCGTGGACGAAAAAGAAATTCTTATCTGATTCTTTTGCTCGCTTCAGTAGTATCAAGCCATCAATGTTGAGTTCACTATCATCTGCTGTAGCTATATAACTTGCAAGTGAGCCCACATTAGGTTTATCGTATAGCTCAGCTACGGGAATATTTACTCCTAATTCACTACTTATCCTATTTATTATCGTCATCGCTGTTAGTGAGTGACCACCTAGGTCGAAGAAATCATCATTGATGCCAATATTTTCTCTATTAAATACTTCTTCCCATATTTTTACGAGTACTACTTCTATTTCAGTTTGTGGAGCGACGTATTCTGCAGCACTTATTTTCCTAATTTCTGGTAGACCGTCGTGATTCAACTTTCCATTTGGTGTAAGTGGAATTTGAGCTATTTGCATCATATATGCCGGAATCATATAATTGGGTAATTCAAGTCGGAGTCCAGCTTTCAAGATGTCGATACTTAATTCTTCCTTAGCTGTAAAGTAGGCATAAATTGCTTTCTCGCCAGTTCCATCTTCTCTAACAAGGACGGCTACGTCTGCAACTTTTTCAATTTTTCGGAAAACACTTTTAATTTCTCCTAGCTCAATTCGGTATCCTCTTATTTTAACTTGATCATCTAATCTTCCGAGATATTCTATGTTCCCATCAGGTTGCCATCTCGCTAAATCTCCTGTTCGATACAGTTTACCTTCTCCAAATGGATTAGGGATAAATTTCTCATCTGTGATGTCGGGACGATTTACATAACCGCGTGCGACACCATCCCCCGCCAAACAGAGCTCTCCAGCATCTCCTATCCCACATAAGCTCATATTATTTAGTATGTATGCTTGGGTATTATTCATCGGCTTCCCGATTGGAATTTTCTCTTTCAATGTCTCCTTAGTAATCGGATAATCTAGAGAAAATGTTGTTACCTCAGTTGGTCCATAAACATTTGCAAAGTAAGTTTCAGGATTGCTACTCACCAATTTTCTTACATGCTCTTCCGATGTTACTTCCCCTCCAAACAATAACTGCTTTAATGGGGCAAAGGTGGAAGGATCTAAATCAATAATTTGATTATATAATGCTGTAGTAACAAACAAGGTGTTTATTTCTTTGCTAATTATTTCTTCTTTAAGTAGTACTGGATTTAATAGAGTTGCTTCGGATAAAAGAACAACTTTTCCACCATTAAGTAAAGCTCCCCATATTTCAAATGTAGTTGCATCAAACATCAGGGAACCAGCTTGAGCAATGCTTATATCATTAAAATCAACATAGTTTGTATTTTTTACTAATGACACAGCATTTTTGTGCTCAACCATCACACCTTTTGGTTTTCCTGTTGTACCTGATGTGTAAATAAGGTACATCAAATCACTTGGTTTATTGATCGCGTCTAAATTATCAAAATCTCTAGTGAAAACATTGCCATCTCTTATTTTAATAACCGGTACATTTACCGCCAGTTCGATCTCTTGATCCCCTATTACCACAGCTCTCGGGCGACAATCATTTAATATATAACTAATTCTTTCAACCGGATAAGTTGGATCGATTGGTACATATGCAGCTCCCGCTTTAATAATACCACACATTCCGACAACCATATCAATGCTTTTTTCCGTTACGATTACCACATGGTCATCAGGTCTGACATCTAATACTCTTAATTTATATGCTAAGATGTTGGCGCGAGCATTAAGATCTTCATATGTGATGCTTTCATCCTCAAATTCGATCGCAATATGGTCTGGTGTTTTCCTTACCTGTTCTTCAAATAAGTGAACTACCGTTTTTTCACTAGAAGGCTCTTGATGCGTGTTATTAAATTCTTCTAAGATTAACTCTCTCTCTCTTTCTGGTAAATGATCCAACTCTCCAAGTGGATTATTTACACTACGAACCATCCGCTCTAAAAGCGTTATATATCTCGAAGAAAGCCTTTCTATCGTTGTGGTGTCAAACAGTTCTGAGCGACACTCCCAATCAATCACTAAACCATCTTTTGCTTCTCGTGCAATTACCATCATATTAAACTTAGTACCTGTAACATCATGTTGAATAAAGTCATTATCTTGGTCAATTCCCATATCGATATTTTGAAATGCAAAATATACATCAAATAATGGTGAATTAGCTTTAACGCCAAGTTTATCCAATAGCATTTCATAGTTGAAATCTTGATGGGAAAAACAGTCAGTAACTAACTGTTTTAAATGTAAAAAGCTATCTGAAACGGTCATCCTCTGATCCAAATTAATTCTAAGTGGCAATGTCTTAACAAACATACCTACCGTATTCCATTCCTCTGGTGAACTTCGATTAGATGACAATGTACCAATAACATGATCCGTTTCATGTGTTAATTGACATATTAGTCGATACAGACCGCTTAGTAAAACCATATATAACGTACATCCTGTCGTTGATGCAAGTGTTTTAAGGCGATCAACCGTTGGCCTTGCTAGCTGTGTCTTTACCCGAAATCCACGATAATTTTGATGTGTTGGGCGAGGTCTATCCGTTATTATACTTAATGCAGGAACACCATCTTGGAACCCTTCAAGCCACCAATGCAAATGAGCATGCGTTGCTTGTTCTTCTCTTTCATAAATCCTTTTCATTATTTGCGGATAATTATCGGACTTTTTTGGTAAAGTAGTTTCATTTAACAACATCGCAAACTCACGCATTAAAATTCCCGTAGAAACACCATCTGTAATTATATGATGGACATCAAAGACGATAAAATGATAAGCATCGTTTATTATAATGTTATAAATTCTAAAAAGTGGTGGCTGGTTAAGATTAAACGGGCGACTTATTTCGCGGATCTTATTTTTTAATGTTTTTTCGATTAAAGCTGGTTCTGATTCCACATGGAAAGTCTCAACATTTGCGTCTACTTGATGATGAATTTCCTGAACAAGAACAACATCTTCCAAAAAGAAGCTAGCTCGTAATGCATCATGTCTTTCCATTAGTTGACGGGCAGCATTCTTAATGTCATTGATCCGCTCAACAGAATGATTATCGCTTGGCATAATAGAAATAACATTATCATCAATGCCATCAGTCATCATTTGACTGATAAAATAAATCCCTCTTTGCGCTGAGTTTAGCGGAATAATTAAACGTTCACTTAAAGTTTTTTCTTCATTATTTACTTCTTCTATTTCTTGACTAATATTAGGTATTTCAGTTATCGCATCAGGAGGTTGGATACTATTATTATCAGGCATATTAGCCCTATCGTTAGAAGGTTGGATACTATTAGTATCAGGTGTATTTGCTCCACTGTTACGTTGTAGATTGTTAATATAAGCTATATAGTCAGGTAAAGCAGGATGATTTAAGATTCCCATGCTTGGTATTTCTAATTGTAAGACCTCAGATAAATAACCTGTAATTTGAAAACCACTAATAGAGTCTCCACCTAGTTCAAAGAAATTATCATCTGGTTTAATGCTGTCATGACCGAGCGCTTTTGACCAAGAATACCGTATTAAATCATTCATATTAGTTGGACGTTTTAATTCTATCTCATCCACTACCTCAAGCGGAGGGGGAGTGGTTTTTTTCGCGGTTCTTGTTTCCCAAAATCGCTTACGATCAAATTCAGCGGGAGGTAGTGAACACTTGAAAACTTGCATTTTATCAAA
>Ga0123355_10003885_pt1 | contig 21622 bp, 12 predicted proteins | sample TergutEmb28metaG_3_FD_89872 | JGI IMG/M metagenome (GOLD analysis project Ga0123355, IMG submission 89872) | Embiratermes neotenicus P1 segment gut microbial communities from Petit-Saut dam, French Guiana - Emb289 P1 | ecosystem: Host-associated > Arthropoda: Insects > Digestive system > Gut ...
GATAATTAAAATATATTTTAACGGTTGTTTAAAACATAACTGTTTTTAAAATAAAAACATTGTGCAATAAGCTGGCTATTTTAGAATAATATTTACTATTGCACGGTATAATAATGAAATTTGGGATTTAACTGGCTTTAAGCTCGTGGTTCCGTGCATCTTAATTCAATGTGAATAAAACTCCAACAGATGCAACAGTGTGCAGATATTTATTTACTGCAAAGCTATTCTACATGTTTCGGGTGTCACAGCACCCATCATCAGGAGTATTTAAAACTGTACCCGCAGCCTCCGGTACAGGTCATACTACTTGTACCAGAGGCTGCGGGTACGGTTTTAAATACTCCTGATGATGGGTGCTGTGACACCCGAAACATGTAGAATAGCTTTGCAGTAAATAAATATCTGCACACTGTTCTATCTGTTGGATTTTTATTCACATTGGATTTAACTGGCTTTAGCACGATCTAATCGCTAGGGCTCTTGTGACAGCAGAAATGGACACTGTGATTCTACAAAGAACGGGAATCTTATGGCATAACTCAGCTGCTACGACATTCTCAAGAAACATAATACTGTACTGAGTTAGTTAACTGTCACCCTAAGCCATCCACTGGATGTTATACATTTCCCAAACACGTGTCGTCTTCTAATCTTATGTTTCGCGTTTTCTCTGTGTTTTCCCTTACAAACCCCCACCTGTTTTCCACTTGATGCGCACGTCGTAAAAATAAAGGTTAAGGCGAAGAAATAGTAAAACGAATCCCTACACAGTTACCACAATTCCTAGCTATTTCAAAATATTCGCCGCACTCACGGGTAATCTTGAATATGATACGAAGCTCCAAACTGGGATAAAATATGTGCATTTAAACACGTATATTTTTGGAAAACTAGTAAGAGAATATGTTTCCTATACCAAGTCTGTTAAGGCATCCCAGATATTAAAATAAAAAATACCGACAGATAATACAACTTACGAATCGAACAAGAAGAGGAATAAAATATAACTTCCTTGGTTTACTTGAGCACATTTTCTCAAGTACGAAAGGTTGAATCATGTCGAATGCTAAAACGACAGTAATTCATAAGTGGGGCGACACAGGATATAGCATATTGCAACTTACCACTCTACCATTTCTTGGAAAGTCGCAGGGAACCGACAAGAAATGAAAGCAGTCACTCACTCACTCACGGTTGCCGTTCTTCAGGCGCGCATACAAATAAGGATTATCTCGTATGCTAGTATGTAGTGACAAATATTCAGTCTCAATGTTTGTGTGAAAACACGAGTTGCTGACGTCACTTGTACTGAAAGTGAGCGTCTGACCAAAGCAAGAGAGCGTACCGTCTTCCGAATGTTAACTAAGACAATTCGTGCTGAAACTTGATTTCTTTTCTTACGTTTCCACAAGTCCATATAAGTTTTCTTCTTCCATTTTCTTTAGTGGCCTTAAAACGGCAGACAGGGACATAGAGGAAGGCGATTTTATGATGATGGAAAACTGTGAAAGACACGACCGAAATATAGATGGCGCTCTTAAGAGGATAATGGGCGGAAAAGCGGAGTACGGATTTAAAAGGAATGAAAGAAAAATGAGAAAAACTTAAGTCTGTTTTTAAAAAAGTGCTAAGAATAGAAATCGACCTTTTAAGCCTTCAAAGTTAAGAAACATCCTTTGCAGAGGATTTAGAGTTTCCCATCTCTAAAATGTAAATTGTCCGTACCATTAACATATCTTCGATTGTGTCATACATTTACCGACAGGCAAGTTCACTTACTCTTATTTTAGTCGTTTCACCTTTAAAGTTTTGTCTGTTCCTTACAGTCGTATTCAGCGAAGACGTATCATTCTAATAAGTCTCATGATGATGACTTCAAACACTGAAGGATTCAGAACTTCACGCGTTGAAGACATACATTAGAAAAAAAATATGGTCTTTTCGAAGTTAACTTTCAAATATGGTTACATGAGGTAGGGAAAAGTTTAATACTGACACAAAGGACATGTTCCATTTTCCAGCTAACTCACTGAAATATTAATCCGCATCTGAACTACTGAAACGATATTTTTCATACAAATAGTAGTGGTTTCGTTTCATATACGTTGTTAGATAAGGAGTATTTCAATTAGTTATGAAAATAGGCGAAGAATGTTAACTAACTATATTTTAAGATTTTTCCGGCGCTTCGGAGTAACCTCGGAACAAACTTCATACCTTATTAAGCACTTTAAGAATCCAGAGTTATCACTTTTAAGCAAAAAGCTCCGTTAAAGCCTGAAGCCTAATTATTGCTTTTTTATCAGCCTAAGATGTGTAACGTGTAACACATGTTATTAATTATTAGCTTCAATTACTGCAATACTTAAGTACTGCGTTGCTGTAAACAATCTGCACTCAGTTACTGCATTTGGTCACTTCAAACATTCAGTACATTCTGACCAAACCATAATTTAAAATTTCACGTCAGGCAATGAAATAATGTTAAATTCCGTAATACCCTTCATTACTCAACGCCACTCCCTTCCAATTCTGTATTTTCACATTAAAAATGATGCTCACCTCTCAGAGAAGCAATATAAAATTAAATACAACAACAGCATGTTTTAAAGACTTAGTTATGACACGCATTACAGTTACATCCGCCAAGATTAAACCTACTTAAACATTATTATCTGTCACATGTGTCGAGGTTTTTCTATTGTAAGCACTCTGTTCAGATCAACCCCCTTTCTGAATGCGAGCATCATATGTAGGTTTACGTATGTAGGACACGAAATGAGGTTTGTATTAATAATTGTCCAACGAGATGCAACACAAAACAGTCTATTTATTATTCTGCAAGTTCACTCTACATGTTTCGGGTGTCAACCACACCCATTATCAGGAGTACACAAAACTGTAATTACAGCCTCCGGTACTGCTCAGCTACCTCCCTTCAACGTGACCAAGCTAGCTTGGCCACGTTGGAGTGAGGTAGCTGCACAAAATTTGTGACCAGTACCGGAGGCTGTAGTTTTGTGTACTCCTGATGATGGATGTGGTTGACACCCGAAACATGTAGGGTGAACTTGCAGAATAATAAATAGACTGCTTTGTGTTGCATCTCGTTGGACAATTATTAATACAGATCAGCGATGCACGAAACCATAAACATAAAATGAGGTTCGTGTTTATTTTCATGACGTTTAGAAGGTAACATTTTGGCTTGCCAAGTTACTTCTATACAAGCTATATTTATTTCCAACGAGAATGTAAAAGTGCGCGTATGTAACACTGAGATGCGAACAAATAATTTATCTTGGCATACAAAGATAACATCGCAGGAAACATCGCTATTTAAATTGCCCCAGGGCCTTGTAGTATTTTTACATTGTTCTCTTCTTCTAAACGTATGTATTCTTAATGTTTATCAGTCTATATGTCACCTCGCCTCTTCATACATACATACACACACACATGCAAGCACACACCACCATATATAATCCATTACTGTTCCCTTCATTCTAGTTTGTTCCTGTAAACAAAAGTCTATACACAGCAATCTTTATGGTATTAAACACCAGCATATTTCGTTCAAGAATCATGGGCATTTAATGAGGTGGTAAATAAATTAGTAACTAAGTGAGAGCTGTGAAAAGTCATGAAGAGAAATGTCTGAAATGAGGGTGATTTGTGGAATGATGAGATTAGTTGGGCTTCAAATGCAGGTTCCAGAAAGTTTTAATAATCCATGTACGTATGTGGTATTTTCAAGATGTACTCTTAGTTTCTATGAATGGGATTTGAGAGTTAAAATTACACGCCTCAGTCAACAACTGTATCTATGGTGCAATGAAGGGGTTGCTGGATTGGTGTGTGGCACAGTCGTGCACGACGACGTACTCAGAAGGAACATAAGATTTGCACGAATGGCTTTTCTAACTTACGTACCTCACATTTTCGTTTATCAATGTATTTATCGAATGTTGACTTGAAACACAACGCGACTGTCAATCGCCGGTGAAAAAATACATTGTTGCTTAATTCTTTCCTTCAAAAATGTTCAGAGCTTTCCTTAGTAGTATTGGTACCACTAATACTAATATTATTGTAGTTTTTATCACCATTATGCAGTGTACTTACAGTTTTAAACCTGAAACAGACCATGTTTTTAGGGTATACCCATAGTACTTCAGCTGTTCTGTATTTACAATTTGTGCTACACATAATGTTATTTCGCACAAGAAATATGTTTTGTACTCTTGCATTAGTGCTTTCCTAAGTATGTGTGCAGTGCCCAAGTTTTTGAAGTTCATTTATATCGTGATTTCCCGGTAGGTTGCTTAGGTACTGTCTGAGTGATTTTGGGATGGTTCCAGTTGGCCCTATTTTTACTGGTGTCACTTCTCCTTTCGTACTATTATTATTATTTGTAGTAGTAATAGTAGTAGTAGTAGTAGTAGTAGTACTAGTAGTAATAGTAGTAGTACCTGTGGTGGTAGTGCTAATAGTACAAAAATGGTAACGTAATTAGTGTGGGTGTAGTGTTAGTTCAGACACTTCGGCACTAACGGCAGTATTACCAGCAGTAGCAATGGTAACTTGTTTGAAGGTATGAATATTAGTCGGTATCTGTTTGTAGGATAACACGGTGACGTTACACCATTTACACTCAAGGCAATATACTGATAGCAACTCCAAAGTATCACAAAACTTCCAAGTATGTCCTTATTTATGTAAACGACAGAGAATGGTATAAGTTGTAACTATACTCGCCGTCATTCGTAAAGTTATAATTTATATACACCTCGGATCTACAGGTATTAGAGTTTTATACATGCACACTGCGATATTGTGCTCATTATATACACTAAAAAAGAACTGAGAAGCAGAACCGGGTGTATTTGTAAGCACGTCCTTAACAAAAGTCTCCAGAATTCGTGAGTTCCATTTTCGCTTTCTTATTTCCTTTCTGTACGTGACACAAAAAGGGAATCCAATAAGATTTCAAACCTCCACACCTCATTACTATTGCCAACCTTCCATCCCTTCCACACCCCATGTATACTCACTACCTACTTACTTTTCCTGACTCCATAATGTCACGCTTAATCCTCCCTTTACCTCTTACCCTCCAGAGGACTGCAAAGTGCTTCGTCCTCCATATCGATAGTACATTTTCTAACAAGAGATAAGGAGGTAAGTGGGTTCACGATTTAGAGAATCGATAATCGATTACTATAATGTACACTCCACAGTATCAGTCCCTCTCTTTCTTACCTATTCCCACCTGCCTCTATATACCGTACCTGTACGATGTAATTCCCGCAAGAGTCAACATAAAACATACACCCAGATCTAATGAAGACGAGACTATGCAGCATATATTTAGAAAACAAATACCACACACACACGCATACACAACACAGTCTTGGGTGGTTCGGCAGCGCCTAATTAACAGAACGTTACATAGCATCTACAGGTAGAATAACTTTATATGATTAAATGGACGATGTTTAATGAAGTGGACACAGATTACGTTGCAGCAACTTCACGAAGTTTCCTGAAATCCTTCACTCAGAAAATAAACGTACTACAACCCTTGTAAACTTCAGAAACTATGCATGAGTTGATGCAGTGTAACATTCCAAGAGAATTCAACCTTCAGCCACAGTGCTGTGAGAACTTGAAACTTCTTCCTTCAGTATAGCTTTTATCGGACCTATATAAATATCCGTAACACACATAATACAAATCTAGAATACCCAGCACTCGACAGCAGTGCATGATATAGGTATCGCAGGAAAAATCCCACAAAGTCTCCAGCTTCAGTCTCGGTTAAGTTACCAAGCCTTAGCTGATGTCACATGTCGGGAGAGTGCTCGAAGCATTACGCGCGTACATCAGCGTGTTTCTGTAATCAAAGCGGTGGCGGTGCCAGTATTCGTCTACTTACATAGCAACCGCAAACATGTGACAATGGTAAGAGGGTCGTAAGGATTCTGAGAATCGTGCAGAAGGTTGTCATGCATAATGACAGGATGGATGTAATCCTGCTGTACATACATACGAACATACATACATATAAGCATACATACATATATACATACATACACACCTACACACACACACACACACATGCACGCACGTATGCAAACATCTACCGATTCTGTCTTACATTTGGGTTTTCTGATATCCATATGTAAACTTGGAAGCTTAAATAACGAAAGTTCTTACAACGAGTTAATTGTGAAACCAGGATGGACAGTCTTAGCTAGCACGATAAAGGCATTGTTCATGTGCACGACATGAAAGCATGTAGGAAACGGACGTGTTTCTCCAGTCATTCTTAACATGGGCACTAGATTTTACTTACTGGTAACTTCACAACCCGGCAGCTTCTCTCATTACCCGCACTACTCGAGGTTGGGTGAACCCCATAGGCGGTCCAGGCGCCCGAAAAGAGAGACAACTCTGTTGCGGATTGCTTACAGGGATAAGGCTCTATCCCCAGTATAAATATGTCCACAGTAGGGTATTTTAGTTGAAGCAGAAAGGATGCTGAAGACGAACTTCGTAGTGAGAGGGAGGAAACGACATTCAACCCATAACTGGTGGAAAAAGAGCGGAACTGACTGTTAAAGAACGGCTAAAAGACATTCAGAATAAAGGCAAGCGTAATAAGTGAGAAATCTGTAAAGTCAAAAAATACCGGGGAATTGAGAAAGAGGAATATTGTGGAACGTTTGTGCCCCGTAATTTGCGTGATTTGTAAAAACATTTTCTAGACACCTGCTATGATTTTGTGCAAACATATTATGGGAACGTGACTACATCAGACATTTGCGTTCCCCAAGTTTAAATGTAAGCAGTAATTTAATCACGTCAAAAGGACGTTATGGCACAACTGAACACCGCCACTGAAGAAGAGTGTTTCACGAATTTCCAGAGATAATGAGCACTGTAATACGATCATTTGGTCCCACGGAACTTACTGTAAGGGAAATAATTAATTTTATGTTCATGGGACCATGAATCGTAATTCTGTGTCAACAAATATCCAACAAGATGCAACTATACACAGTTTATTTTATCTGTGTACTGCTCTACATGTTTCGGGTGGTTTCTCCACCCGAAACATGTACAGCAGTATAGAGATAAAATAAACTGTGTATAGTTGCATCTTGTTGGATATTTATTGACATGGAAATAATCATTAAATACATTTTTAGTGTTGTTTTTATTAAATTATAAACTCGTTGTTTTCTTCCAGTAGTCATTTATTCGACACCATAATAACTTGCTGATAATTATCACAGGATTCATTTCGATAAATTTTTTGGGCACATGCAATTCTTGATATCATCAGAGATTTTAACAGATACAGATTTAGATCGTATTTATAATATGTACATAAACTATATCAGAGAATGTTTTTGGTCAGCTAATATCATTCAACATGCACGATAAGGTACAGGGGTGTTGATAAGTTCTTAGCCCTACCAGGAAGGAAACAAGCTAATGTTTCTGTCAGAATGGCGTGAATTTCCTTCGGCGCCTTTTCTTACAGGAAACAAAATCTTGATGACAGCTCGCGTCTCGATGTTGTTGAAATCGCGCATGTCCCTGACATGCTCTCGAGCTTATTTCCTTCCTGGTCGGGCGAAGGACTTATCAGCATCTCGGTACAACGCGCAATCTATTTTCTCTTGGTCCCATATTAAATTCTTTGTAAATGACGCTCGCCTGTACTCTGGACATATTTCCTATAAGATATTAAATTTTCTGTCCTTGCAAGTCTTAGTTATAATGAAATTTTCTCGGGGTATACACACAGACATAAAGCCAACTTTATGAGTGTCCAAAGCGTTTTTGATATCCATAAAGGACGCTGGGAAATTACACTGTTCAGAAACTTATTAAGTTCGGAAAAAATGTGTGAAATAATTGCTCGGTAAATTAATCAATGGGCTCACAAAATGTAAAGATACAACCATCACAGAATATTCACTAAATTACGTCACGAACCTCATTCTCTGTAAATGACTCCTCGTCCTTACCTGCAAAGAAAAGAATGGAAAAACATCATTAGGATACAATATACATAAAAAGAATATTAAATAATAAAAGAGACATTAAATAGAAGAAAGGGCAGTAAAGAAGAGGGACATTAGGAACTGAGAGACTCTTCTCGCTGCTGGAATGGAATTCTAGATAAATGACATAATAAGAGAGCTGCTTTCTAAAGGATACTCCAGGGGTGTAGATAACCCAACGAGGTTTTAGGCGCCCGGATTTTCTAATAAGGCCTTCAGATATTAGCTAGAAAGGTAGGTGTTCTCCTGATGCGTGAAATGAAATAAAAAATAGAAAGATGTAATAAAATGTGTTAGTACAAAGGACTGGTGAAAGATTTATATGGGCATGTTATTGTTTTTTCTGGAAGCCATGAGATATGCAGACATTACTGTCAAACAAACAGAAAATTCCAACAGAACAAAAGGCATTATAAATACTGAATGAATCACGATTGGACATACTGTTAGCTATTCTCCTATCGTATAGATAATATTACCGAGACTGTATGGAAGTATGTCCTTCTTTGGCACTCACAAACACTATACTCGTATTATTGCCAAGAGAAACTAAATACAACATAATTCTTAAAGAAGATAGCTGAAGAATAAAAGACCAACTTGTAGTCACTTGCTATTTTGTTTCATTTCTTTTGTACTCAACGTGTTTCGGACATTAATATATCCATCATTAGGAGCTTGCGACAATGCTGTTGAATTACAACATTGGTCGTTTTGTTCTTGGTTCGCTGTGTGTTGAAGATTTGGTACGTTTGGGTTTGAGTAGTATCTATGTTGTAGGCTTCAGCCTGTAACACGGATACTACTCAAACCCAAACGCACCAAATCCCCAACAAACAGCGAATCAAGAACAAAACGACCAATGTGGTAATTCAACAGCATAGTCGCAAGCTCCTAATGATGGATATATTCATGTCCGAAACACGCTGAGTACATAAGAAGTGAAATAAAATAGCAAGTGACATCAAGTTGGTCTTTTATTCTGCAGCTATCACAATGATGCATGGTCCAACAAACATAAGATTCTTAAAGAAGAATTAACGTAATTGCAGAGAGTTATTATGAATCTAGTAGTCACTTAGAATCAATGGTCAGTTGGTACGTGACACCATGTAGTTTGGAACGTAGGTGCCAGAATTTCATGGGTACCACCTTTTTCCATATATATGGTAAGAGTGTAAATGTGTTACTGAAATAAATCTCTTCATCATACGTAACCGAAAGTTCCATAACATTGTTCACAAAGGCCAGTAACTGGCCCCTGTGTTCAGCCAGATACGTCCAGTCCTAACTGCCGCACAATGCTTTTGTAAGATCCGTTCTTTCAGTAACATTACACCTTACGTACTGTAATGTCAACTTCTGTAAGTTATTAGCCAGTTGTACCTGTCACGTTACTTAGAGAAGTATATCCTTGTGCACATTAGTAACTACAATTTTTCTGCGGTCATAAAAGTGTGTTCGTTAGTAGTTCTGCAATGTAGTTTCTTTGCAAACCTATCTGCATGGTGTTAGCAAACTAAAGTTTAATATGGATGTAATTCAATCCTGCAACTGGATCCTAAACTACTGAATTGAGCTCAAATAACCCCCTCGCCATTTCAATAGCAGGCTACCTCCAGGCCTCCTCATCCTTCTAAGTAAACTTCCTAAGAGTTTTAATATTTTTACTGCGTTCAGATGATTTTAATACTATTTTTATCCTGAAGTTGGTGACTGAGCCTGTCCCCGAAATGTGTTTTTCAAATTATTGTTTTTAACAAGGTAAGCTGGACTAAGTGCACAAAAATTATTAGAACAGTATTTGGTCCCTGTGATCCAGAGAACCCATGAAATAAAGTAAAATGCCAACTTGATGCAAATAGGTAATTTTATTGTTCCTGATAACGCAGCTTCAAGCTCCGACTAGTTTGACATATATATTACATGAGGAAGATGCACAGTCAAACAACATCCAGATAACCCAATCATTGCGGTGCGTTACTGAAACATAGGGAGTAATGATCGGTACTTACGTACGTGACGAATGGTTAACAGGTAAGCACATTAAAATAAAGTTATTTTGGATTATTCCTGGTCGTACGTAACACTCGTCTCATGAAACTGAGACAAACAAACAAAAATTACACAGAAATGTAACAGACAAAACTTAACGGATACATTCATATATTTTCACAGAATCATTAACTTTCAATAGTATTTCATGGCATTTGCCTACATACTGAGGCACATTCAAGCATCGTGTATTAAATTTCAAAGTAATTTGGGCATTGGAGCGGCAAAGGCCTGCTTCCCTTTGCCAGTTCTTGAACTATGAAAGAACACTAAGTAAAGTCACAATTGTATATACAGCATTATTTTCCAGAGACTCCTAATAAGAATCTTAAGACATAGGTCTCCACTATAATTTTTGTCTCTAATAAAAACCTGGTAAAAATTCTAGTACCTTGCAGAGAGTGAAACCCTACCAGTGAGGTTGACTGTAAACTAAAGTGATTTCACTTCAAGTATTAACCAAAAAATGCACCTATATAACTTTCACTTAAAACACTTAAAACCACTCCGACATGTTTCGATCTTTTCAGATCATCGTCAGGGAGTTTCGTCGTTCTTGCTAAAGTTATTACATATTCACAATTTAGTTCGTTTTTGTAAACAATGTGTTGTGGCAGCATATCATGTTGTGCAGGAATCTGTTGTGGAGAGAGTAGTTGGCTATGTGTGCGTCGTACGACGCACACATAGCCAACTACTCTCTCCACAACAGATTCCTGCACAACATGATATGCTGCCACAACACATTGTTTACAAAAACGAACTAAATTGTGAATATGTAATAACTTTAGCAAGAACGACGAAACTCCCTGACGATGATCTGAAAAGATCGAAACATGTCGGAGTGGTTTTAAGTGTTTTAAGTGAAAGTTATATAGGTGCATTTTTTGGTTAATACTTGAAGTGAAATCACTTTAGTTTACAGTCAACCTCACTGGTAGGGTTTCACTCTCTGCAAGGTACTAGAATTTTTACCAGGTTTTTATTAGAGACAAAAATTATAGTGGAGACCTATGTCTTAAGATTCTTATTAGGAGTCTCTGGAAAATAATGCTGTATATACAATTGTGACTTTACTTAGTGTTCTTTCATAGTTCAAGAACTGGCAAAGGGAAGCAGGCCTTTGCCGCTCCAATGCCCAAATTACTTTGAAATTTAATACACGATGCTTGAATGTGCCTCAGTATGTAGGCAAATGCCATGAAATACTATTGAAAGTTAATGATTCTGTGAAAATATATGAATGTATCCGTTAAGTTTTGTCTGTTACATTTCTGTGTAATTTTTGTTTGTTTGTCTCAGTTTCATGAGACGAGTGTTACGTACGACCAGGAATAATCCAAAATAACTTTATTTTAATGTGCTTACCTGTTAACCATTCGTCACGTACGTAAGTACCGATCATTACTCCCTATGTTTCAGTAACGCACCGCAATGATTGGGTTATCTGGATGTTGTTTGACTGTGCATCTTCCTCATGTAATATATATGTCAAACTAGTCGGAGCTTGAAGCTGCGTTATCAGGAACAATAAAATTACCTATTTGCATCAAGTTGGCATTTTACTTTATTTCATGGGTTCTCTGGATCACAGGGACCAAATACTGTTCTAATAATTTTTGTGCACTTAGTCCAGCTTACCTTGTTAAAAACAATAATTTGAAAAACACATTTCGGGGACAGGCTCAGTCACCAACTTCAGGATAAAAATAGTATTAAAATCATCTGAACGCAGTAAAAATATTAAAACTCTTAGGAAGTTTACTTAGAAGGATGAGGAGGCCTGGAGGTAGCCTGCTATTGAAATGGCGAGGGGGTTATTTGAGCTCAATTCAGTAGTTTAGGATCCAGTTGCAGGATTGAATTACATCCATATTAAACTTTAGTTTGCTAACACCATGCAGATAGGTTTGCAAAGAAACTACATTGCAGAACTACTAACGAACACACTTTTATGACCGCAGAAAAATTGTAGTTACTAATGTGCACAAGGATATACTTCTCTAAGTAACGTGACAGGTACAACTGGCTAATAACTTACAGAAGTTGACATTACAGTACGTAAGGTGTAATGTTACTGAAAGAACGGATCTTACAAAAGCATTGTGCGGCAGTTAGGACTGGACGTATCTGGCTGAACACAGGGGCCAGTTACTGGCCTTTGTGAACAATGTTATGGAACTTTCGGTTACGTATGATGAAGAGATTTATTTCAGTAACACATTTACACTCTTACCATATATATGGAAAAAGGTGGTACCCATGAAATTCTGGCACCTACGTTCCAAACTACATGGTGTCACGTACCAACTGACCATTGATTCTAAGTGACTACTAGATTCATAATAACTCTCTGCAATTACGTTAATTCTTCTTTAAGAATCTTATGTTTGTTGGACCATGCATCATTGTGATAGCTGCAGAATAAAAGACCAACTTGATGTCACTTGCTATTTTATTTCACTTCTTATGTACTCAGCGTGTTTCGGACATGAATATATCCATCATTAGGAGCTTGCGACTATGCTGTTGAATTACCACATTGGTCGTTTTGTTCTTGATTCGCTGTTTGTTGGGGATTTGGTGCGTTTGGGTTTGAGTAGTATCCGTGTTACAGGCTGAAGCCTACAACATAGATACTACTCAAACCCAAACGTACCAAATCTTCAACACACAGCGAACCAAGAACAAAACGACCAATGTTGTAATTCAACAGCATTGTCGCAAGCTCCTAATGATGGATATATTAATGTCCGAAACACGTTGAGTACAAAAGAAATGAAACAAAATAGCAAGTGACTACAAGTTGGTCTTTTATTCTTCAGCTATCTTCTTTAAGAATTATGTTGTATTTAGTTTCTCTTGGCAATAATACGAGTATAGTGTTTGTGAGTGCCAAAGAAGGACATACTTCCATACAGTCTCGGTAATATTATCTATACGATAGGAGAATAGCTAACAGTATGTCCAATCGTGATTCATTCAGTATTTATAATGCCTTTTGTTCTGTTGGAATTTTCTGTTTGTTTGACAGTAATGTCTGCATATCTCATGGCTTCCAGAAAAAACAATAACATGCCCATATAAATCTTTCACCAGTCCTTTGTACTAACACATTTTATTACATCTTTCTATTTTTTATTTCATTTCACGCATCAGGAGAACACCTACCTTTCTAGCTAATATCTGAAGGCCTTATTAGAAAATCCGGGCGCCTAAAACCTCGTTGGGTTATCTACACCCCTGGAGTATCCTTTAGAAAGCAGCTCTCTTATTATGTCATTTATCTAGAATTCCATTCCAGCAGCGAGAAGAGTCTCTCAGTTCCTAATGTCCCTCTTCTTTACTGCCCTTTCTTCTATTTAATGTCTCTTTTATTATTTAATATTCTTTTTATGTATATTGTATCCTAATGATGTTTTTCCATTCTTTTCTTTGCAGGTAAGGACGAGGAGTCATTTACAGAGAATGAGGTTCGTGACGTAATTTAGTGAATATTCTGTGATGGTTGTATCTTTACATTTTGTGAGCCCATTGATTAATTTACCGAGCAATTATTTCACACATTTTTTCCGAACTTAATAAGTTTCTGAACAGTGTAATTTCCCAGCGTCCTTTATGGATATCAAAAACGCTTTGGACACTCATAAAGTTGGCTTTATGTCTGTGTGTATACCCCGAGAAAATTTCATTATAACTAAGACTTGCAAGGACAGAAAATTTAATATCTTATAGGAAATATGTCCAGAGTACAGGCGAGCGTCATTTACAAAGAATTTAATATGGGACCAAGAGAAAATAGATTGCGCGTTGTACCGAGATGCTGATAAGTCCTTCGCCCGACCAGGAAGGAAATAAGCTCGAGAGCATGTCAGGGACATGCGCGATTTCAACAACATCGAGACGCGAGCTGTCATCAAGATTTTGTTTCCTGTAAGAAAAGGCGCCGAAGGAAATTCACGCCATTCTGACAGAAACATTAGCTTGTTTCCTTCCTGGTAGGGCTAAGAACTTATCAACACCCCTGTACCTTATCGTGCATGTTGAATGATATTAGCTGACCAAAAACATTCTCTGATATAGTTTATGTACATATTATAAATACGATCTAAATCTGTATCTGTTAAAATCTCTGATGATATCAAGAATTGCATGTGCCCAAAAAATTTATCGAAATGAATCCTGTGATAATTATCAGCAAGTTATTATGGTGTCGAATAAATGACTACTGGAAGAAAACAACGAGTTTATAATTTAATAAAAACAACACTAAAAATGTATTTAATGATTATTTCCATGTCAATAAATATCCAACAAGATGCAACTATACACAGTTTATTTTATCTCTATACTGCTGTACATGTTTCGGGTGGAGAAACCACCCGAAACATGTAGAGCAGTACACAGATAAAATAAACTGTGTATAGTTGCATCTTGTTGGATATTTGTTGACACAGAATTACGATTCATGGTCCCATGAACATAAAATTAATTATTTCCCTTACAGTAAGTTCCGTGGGACCAAATGATCGTATTACAGTGCTCATTATCTCTGGAAATTCGTGAAACACTCTTCTTCAGTGGCGGTGTTCAGTTGTGCCATAACGTCCTTTTGACGTGATTAAATTACTGCTTACATTTAAACTTGGGGAACGCAAATGTCTGATGTAGTCACGTTCCCATAATATGTTTGCACAAAATCATAGCAGGTGTCTAGAAAATGTTTTTACAAATCACGCAAATTACGGGGCACAAACGTTCCACAATATTCCTCTTTCTCAATTCCCCGGTATTTTTTGACTTTACAGATTTCTCACTTATTACGCTTGCCTTTATTCTGAATGTCTTTTAGCCGTTCTTTAACAGTCAGTTCCGCTCTTTTTCCACCAGTTATGGGTTGAATGTCGTTTCCTCCCTCTCACTACGAAGTTCGTCTTCAGCATCCTTTCTGCTTCAACTAAAATACCCTACTGTGGACATATTTATACTGGGGATAGAGCCTTATCCCTGTAAGCAATCCGCAACAGAGTTGTCTCTCTTTTCGGGCGCCTGGACCGCCTATGGGGTTCACCCAACCTCGAGTAGTGCGGGTAATGAGAGAAGCTGCCGGGTTGTGAAGTTACCAGTAAGTAAAATCTAGTGCCCATGTTAAGAATGACTGGAGAAACACGTCCGTTTCCTACATGCTTTCATGTCGTGCACATGAACAATGCCTTTATCGTGCTAGCTAAGACTGTCCATCCTGGTTTCACAATTAACTCGTTGTAAGAACTTTCGTTATTTAAGCTTCCAAGTTTACATATGGATATCAGAAAACCCAAATGTAAGACAGAATCGGTAGATGTTTGCATACGTGCGTGCATGTGTGTGTGTGTGTGTGTAGGTGTGTATGTATGTATATATGTATGTATGCTTATATGTATGTATGTTCGTATGTATGTACAGCAGGATTACATCCATCCTGTCATTATGCATGACAACCTTCTGCACGATTCTCAGAATCCTTACGACCCTCTTACCATTGTCACATGTTTGCGGTTGCTATGTAAGTAGACGAATACTGGCACCGCCACCGCTTTGATTACAGAAACACGCTGATGTACGCGCGTAATGCTTCGAGCACTCTCCCGACATGTGACATCAGCTAAGGCTTGGTAACTTAACCGAGACTGAAGCTGGAGACTTTGTGGGATTTTTCCTGCGATACCTATATCATGCACTGCTGTCGAGTGCTGGGTATTCTAGATTTGTATTATGTGTGTTACGGATATTTATATAGGTCCGATAAAAGCTATACTGAAGGAAGAAGTTTCAAGTTCTCACAGCACTGTGGCTGAAGGTTGAATTCTCTTGGAATGTTACACTGCATCAACTCATGCATAGTTTCTGAAGTTTACAAGGGTTGTAGTACGTTTATTTTCTGAGTGAAGGATTTCAGGAAACTTCGTGAAGTTGCTGCAACGTAATCTGTGTCCACTTCATTAAACATCGTCCATTTAATCATATAAAGTTATTCTACCTGTAGATGCTATGTAACGTTCTGTTAATTAGGCGCTGCCGAACCACCCAAGACTGTGTTGTGTATGCGTGTGTGTGTGGTATTTGTTTTCTAAATATATGCTGCATAGTCTCGTCTTCATTAGATCTGGGTGTATGTTTTATGTTGACTCTTGCGGGAATTACATCGTACAGGTACGGTATATAGAGGCAGGTGGGAATAGGTAAGAAAGAGAGGGACTGATACTGTGGAGTGTACATTATAGTAATCGATTATCGATTCTCTAAATCGTGAACCCACTTACCTCCTTATCTCTTGTTAGAAAATGTACTATCGATATGGAGGACGAAGCACTTTGCAGTCCTCTGGAGGGTAAGAGGTAAAGGGAGGATTAAGCGTGACATTATGGAGTCAGGAAAAGTAAGTAGGTAGTGAGTATACATGGGGTGTGGAAGGGATGGAAGGTTGGCAATAGTAATGAGGTGTGGAGGTTTGAAATCTTATTGGATTCCCTTTTTGTGTCACGTACAGAAAGGAAATAAGAAAGCGAAAATGGAACTCACGAATTCTGGAGACTTTTGTTAAGGACGTGCTTACAAATACACCCGGTTCTGCTTCTCAGTTCTTTTTTAGTGTATATAATGAGCACAATATCGCAGTGTGCATGTATAAAACTCTAATACCTGTAGATCCGAGGTGTATATAAATTATAACTTTACGAATGACGGCGAGTATAGTTACAACTTATACCATTCTCTGTCGTTTACATAAATAAGGACATACTTGGAAGTTTTGTGATACTTTGGAGTTGCTATCAGTATATTGCCTTGAGTGTAAATGGTGTAACGTCACCGTGTTATCCTACAAACAGATACCGACTAATATTCATACCTTCAAACAAGTTACCATTGCTACTGCTGGTAATACTGCCGTTAGTGCCGAAGTGTCTGAACTAACACTACACCCACACTAATTACGTTACCATTTTTGTACTATTAGCACTACCACCACAGGTACTACTACTATTACTACTAGTACTACTACTACTACTACTACTACTATTACTACTACAAATAATAATAATAGTACGAAAGGAGAAGTGACACCAGTAAAAATAGGGCCAACTGGAACCATCCCAAAATCACTCAGACAGTACCTAAGCAACCTACCGGGAAATCACGATATAAATGAACTTCAAAAACTTGGGCACTGCACACATACTTAGGAAAGCACTAATGCAAGAGTACAAAACATATTTCTTGTGCGAAATAACATTATGTGTAGCACAAATTGTAAATACAGAACAGCTGAAGTACTATGGGTATACCCTAAAAACATGGTCTGTTTCAGGTTTAAAACTGTAAGTACACTGCATAATGGTGATAAAAACTACAATAATATTAGTATTAGTGGTACCAATACTACTAAGGAAAGCTCTGAACATTTTTGAAGGAAAGAATTAAGCAACAATGTATTTTTTCACCGGCGATTGACAGTCGCGTTGTGTTTCAAGTCAACATTCGATAAATACATTGATAAACGAAAATGTGAGGTACGTAAGTTAGAAAAGCCATTCGTGCAAATCTTATGTTCCTTCTGAGTACGTCGTCGTGCACGACTGTGCCACACACCAATCCAGCAACCCCTTCATTGCACCATAGATACAGTTGTTGACTGAGGCGTGTAATTTTAACTCTCAAATCCCATTCATAGAAACTAAGAGTACATCTTGAAAATACCACATACGTACATGGATTATTAAAACTTTCTGGAACCTGCATTTGAAGCCCAACTAATCTCATCATTCCACAAATCACCCTCATTTCAGACATTTCTCTTCATGACTTTTCACAGCTCTCACTTAGTTACTAATTTATTTACCACCTCATTAAATGCCCATGATTCTTGAACGAAATATGCTGGTGTTTAATACCATAAAGATTGCTGTGTATAGACTTTTGTTTACAGGAACAAACTAGAATGAAGGGAACAGTAATGGATTATATATGGTGGTGTGTGCTTGCATGTGTGTGTGTATGTATGTATGAAGAGGCGAGGTGACATATAGACTGATAAACATTAAGAATACATACGTTTAGAAGAAGAGAACAATGTAAAAATACTACAAGGCCCTGGGGCAATTTAAATAGCGATGTTTCCTGCGATGTTATCTTTGTATGCCAAGATAAATTATTTGTTCGCATCTCAGTGTTACATACGCGCACTTTTACATTCTCGTTGGAAATAAATATAGCTTGTATAGAAGTAACTTGGCAAGCCAAAATGTTACCTTCTAAACGTCATGAAAATAAACACGAACCTCATTTTATGTTTATGGTTTCGTGCATCGCTGATCTGTATTAATAATTGTCCAACGAGATGCAACACAAAGCAGTCTATTTATTATTCTGCAAGTTCACCCTACATGTTTCGGGTGTCAACCACATCCATCATCAGGAGTACACAAAACTACAGCCTCCGGTACTGGTCACAAATTTTGTGCAGCTACCTCACTCCAACGTGGCCAAGCTAGCTTGGTCACGTTGAAGGGAGGTAGCTGAGCAGTACCGGAGGCTGTAATTACAGTTTTGTGTACTCCTGATAATGGGTGTGGTTGACACCCGAAACATGTAGAGTGAACTTGCAGAATAATAAATAGACTGTTTTGTGTTGCATCTCGTTGGACAATTATTAATACAAACCTCATTTCGTGTCCTACATACGTAAACCTACATATGATGCTCGCATTCAGAAAGGGGGTTGATCTGAACAGAGTGCTTACAATAGAAAAACCTCGACACATGTGACAGATAATAATGTTTAAGTAGGTTTAATCTTGGCGGATGTAACTGTAATGCGTGTCATAACTAAGTCTTTAAAACATGCTGTTGTTGTATTTAATTTTATATTGCTTCTCTGAGAGGTGAGCATCATTTTTAATGTGAAAATACAGAATTGGAAGGGAGTGGCGTTGAGTAATGAAGGGTATTACGGAATTTAACATTATTTCATTGCCTGACGTGAAATTTTAAATTATGGTTTGGTCAGAATGTACTGAATGTTTGAAGTGACCAAATGCAGTAACTGAGTGCAGATTGTTTACAGCAACGCAGTACTTAAGTATTGCAGTAATTGAAGCTAATAATTAATAACATGTGTTACACGTTACACATCTTAGGCTGATAAAAAAGCAATAATTAGGCTTCAGGCTTTAACGGAGCTTTTTGCTTAAAAGTGATAACTCTGGATTCTTAAAGTGCTTAATAAGGTATGAAGTTTGTTCCGAGGTTACTCCGAAGCGCCGGAAAAATCTTAAAATATAGTTAGTTAACATTCTTCGCCTATTTTCATAACTAATTGAAATACTCCTTATCTAACAACGTATATGAAACGAAACCACTACTATTTGTATGAAAAATATCGTTTCAGTAGTTCAGATGCGGATTAATATTTCAGTGAGTTAGCTGGAAAATGGAACATGTCCTTTGTGTCAGTATTAAACTTTTCCCTACCTCATGTAACCATATTTGAAAGTTAACTTCGAAAAGACCATATTTTTTTTCTAATGTATGTCTTCAACGCGTGAAGTTCTGAATCCTTCAGTGTTTGAAGTCATCATCATGAGACTTATTAGAATGATACGTCTTCGCTGAATACGACTGTAAGGAACAGACAAAACTTTAAAGGTGAAACGACTAAAATAAGAGTAAGTGAACTTGCCTGTCGGTAAATGTATGACACAATCGAAGATATGTTAATGGTACGGACAATTTACATTTTAGAGATGGGAAACTCTAAATCCTCTGCAAAGGATGTTTCTTAACTTTGAAGGCTTAAAAGGTCGATTTCTATTCTTAGCACTTTTTTAAAAACAGACTTAAGTTTTTCTCATTTTTCTTTCATTCCTTTTAAATCCGTACTCCGCTTTTCCGCCCATTATCCTCTTAAGAGCGCCATCTATATTTCGGTCGTGTCTTTCACAGTTTTCCATCATCATAAAATCGCCTTCCTCTATGTCCCTGTCTGCCGTTTTAAGGCCACTAAAGAAAATGGAAGAAGAAAACTTATATGGACTTGTGGAAACGTAAGAAAAGAAATCAAGTTTCAGCACGAATTGTCTTAGTTAACATTCGGAAGACGGTACGCTCTCTTGCTTTGGTCAGACGCTCACTTTCAGTACAAGTGACGTCAGCAACTCGTGTTTTCACACAAACATTGAGACTGAATATTTGTCACTACATACTAGCATACGAGATAATCCTTATTTGTATGCGCGCCTGAAGAACGGCAACCGTGAGTGAGTGAGTGACTGCTTTCATTTCTTGTCGGTTCCCTGCGACTTTCCAAGAAATGGTAGAGTGGTAAGTTGCAATATGCTATATCCTGTGTCGCCCCACTTATGAATTACTGTCGTTTTAGCATTCGACATGATTCAACCTTTCGTACTTGAGAAAATGTGCTCAAGTAAACCAAGGAAGTTATATTTTATTCCTCTTCTTGTTCGATTCGTAAGTTGTATTATCTGTCGGTATTTTTTATTTTAATATCTGGGATGCCTTAACAGACTTGGTATAGGAAACATATTCTCTTACTAGTTTTCCAAAAATATACGTGTTTAAATGCACATATTTTATCCCAGTTTGGAGCTTCGTATCATATTCAAGATTACCCGTGAGTGCGGCGAATATTTTGAAATAGCTAGGAATTGTGGTAACTGTGTAGGGATTCGTTTTACTATTTCTTCGCCTTAACCTTTATTTTTACGACGTGCGCATCAAGTGGAAAACAGGTGGGGGTTTGTAAGGGAAAACACAGAGAAAACGCGAAACATAAGATTAGAAGACGACACGTGTTTGGGAAATGTATAACATCCAGTGGATGGCTTAGGGTGACAGTTAACTAACTCAGTACAGTATTATGTTTCTTGAGAATGTCGTAGCAGCTGAGTTATGCCATAAGATTCCCGTTCTTTGTAGAATCACAGTGTCCATTTCTGCTGTCACAAGAGCCCTAGCGATTAGATCGTGCTAAAGCCAGTTAAATCCAATGTGAATAAAAATCCAACAGATAGAACAGTGTGCAGATATTTATTTACTGCAAAGCTATTCTACATGTTTCGGGTGTCACAGCACCCATCATCAGGAGTATTTAAAACCGTACCCGCAGCCTCTGGTACAAGTAGTATGACCTGTACCGGAGGCTGCGGGTACAGTTTTAAATACTCCTGATGATGGGTGCTGTGACACCCGAAACATGTAGAATAGCTTTGCAGTAAATAAATATCTGCACACTGTTGCATCTGTTGGAGTTTTATTCACATTGAATTAAGATGCACGGAACCACGAGCTTAAAGCCAGTTAAATCCCAAATTTCATTATTATACCGTGCAATAGTAAATATTATTCTAAAATAGCCAGCTTATTGCACAATGTTTTTATTTTAAAAACAGTTATGTTTTAAACAACCGTTAAAATATATTTTAATTATC
>Ga0123355_10003886_pt1 | contig 21619 bp, 20 predicted proteins | sample TergutEmb28metaG_3_FD_89872 | JGI IMG/M metagenome (GOLD analysis project Ga0123355, IMG submission 89872) | Embiratermes neotenicus P1 segment gut microbial communities from Petit-Saut dam, French Guiana - Emb289 P1 | ecosystem: Host-associated > Arthropoda: Insects > Digestive system > Gut ...
ATACTTGCGGATGTAGTTTAGTGGTAAAACATAACCTTGCCATGGTTAGGTCGAGGGTTCGATTCCCTTCATCCGCTCCATTTATTTTAAATAGTAGGCATCTGATTAAACTGATTAACATATATTATTCTATAAGAGTATTAATCCTGGCGCCATAGCCAAGTGGTAAGGCATGGGACTGCAACTCCCTGATCATCGGTTCAAATCCGATTGGCGCCTCCAATTTATTTGTTACAACTTAATATTACTGATATGGCGGTCGTGGCGAAGTGGTTAACGCATCGGATTGTGGCTCCGACATTCGGGGGTTCGATTCCCCTCGGTCGCCCCATTAAATGAAATTAAATGACTGCTTTTGTGGCAGTTTTTTGCTTTTTGTGGTAAAATATTTATATACATTCAGGACGGAGATTTACAATGAAATTTAACTCAATATTCAAAACAGCTTTTTATGGCTTATGCCTTGGTATCAGCCTCTTACCGCCAGGTTTTAGTGTTGCAACAATGGCGATGATTTTAGGCATTTATGAAGATCTCATTAGCTTACTAAATGATCTATTTAGCAAGTCGATGAAAACAACATTAAAACCACTAGCAAGTCTTGGTTTTGGTGCCATTGTTGCGATTGCAGTTTTTAGTAGCTTGATACGTGGAGCTCGATACAACTTTCCTTATCAAACTAATTTTCTTTTCTTAGGACTTATTGTTGCAACTGTGCCTTTAATTTATAAACAAGCTGATGTTAAAACGAATTTTAAGCCTAAACATTACATATTCTTAATAATAGCTATTGCAATAACTGCATCTTTTGCATTGGGTGGAGAATCGTCATTTGTAGAATTAGGTGGAGATATTACTATTTTGAAAATACTATTTCTAATGTTTGCTGGTGCGCTCGTTAGTTCTTCGATGATTTTACCAGGACTAAGTGGTGCGTTAATGTTGCTTCTCATTGGTGCATATGACTACTTATTAGAAAGTATTAGCTCGCTCAATTTGATTGCTCTTGGTAGTGTTGCAGTTGGTGGTGTGATTGGTCTTGTTGTTTGTGGCAGGTTAATTAAACACCTTCTTGAAAATAATGAAACAACTTTATACTCGATAAGTATGGGACTCGTTATTGGGTCGGTTCCAGTTATGTTGAGTTATGGAGTGCCAAGTGGTGTTATTGACGTATCTACCTCATTAATACTAGGGTTAATTGGATTTGTGGTTGTGACAATTTTGAATTCTAAAAGGGTTTAGATAGTGTCGATACTACCTAGCAAATTATAGCTTATTGGAAAACTTCTTAGTGGTCGTATAATGAATCATCGTAGCTAAAGGTTTTATTCGCTGATTTACGATGATTTTCGGAAACTTACTGAGCGAAACTATACATAATCGTCACTTGATCATCGTAAACTAAGGTTTTATTCGCTGATTTCCGATGATTTCCGAAAACTACTGAGCGAAACTATACATAATCATCGCTTGATCATCGTAAACTAAGGTTTTATTCGCTGATTTCCGATGATTTTGAAAATGTGAGTTCTTAATACATCGTTAATAATTTAAGTTGGTTGAAAAGTTAAGATGATGATGGGTGAAATTTCATTTTTACTTGGTAATTTCGCAAAAGGGATAATCTCGCGAGTCAAACACTTCGTAAGGGTTTTCCGACCTAGACTATTTAGCAAAATGAGGGTGATTGTGTTGTGTCACAGAAAGTGTAAGTGCTTTAAGGAACTAGAATAACGTAAAGGACTGTATAGCTGGTGCGTACGAAGAAGGGTGTAGATGATGGAAGAAGAAAGATTAGTAGAAGAAGAAAAAAAGGTAGTCTCTTTACGGGAGATGTATGAGGAGGAAAAGCAACAGCCAACAGTAAAGGCAGAAATCTTTAGTTGGATTAAGACGGTCGGTGGAACTTTGCTTGCTGTGTTCTTGATTAATATGTTTATTTTAAGGACAGTTGAGGTACAGGGTAGTTCAATGTATCCGACGCTTGCCCATGGAGAGCGGATTATTGTGTGGCAGTTGTTTTATTCGCCAGATTTTTCTGATATCATCGTGCTTGAACATACTGATGGAAATTTGCATGTTAAGCGCGTCTTAGGAATGCCAGGTGATCATGTGGATTATGTTAATGGTGAGATGGTTATTAATGGCGCTGTGATTAGTGAGCCTTATATTGCACCTGAGTTTAGTACAAATGGTTTTACATTTGAGAATTTATGCCGGATCAGAAATGGATTTGATGATTGTAATGTAATACCTGAGGGTTATTTTCTCGTTTTAGGGGATAATAGAAACCGTAGCGGTGATAGTAGAGAGTATGGATTGATCCATGAAACACAGATTATGGGACGTGCTACGTTGAGGTTTTTGCCATTCAGTGACTTTGGCATTGTTAACTAATACTAATTGACATTCAAAATATCATTTCCCTAGCGTCGTCAACGCTTCCTTACGCATGCCCAATGCGTGCGTCATTGTTTCCTAGCTAGTGCACCAACCCGTAAGTAGCGATACAATACCTGATAAAAATTCCAAACTTCTTCGTTGGCTCCTCCTAACGTACTTTCCTAGTACGAGTCGTGATTGAATCATTCACTGGATGATCCAAGCTTCCTCGAATTTTGAAATTTTTATTTAATCGTTATTGTATCGCTACTTACGAGCCGGTGCACTAGTGAAAAATAGCTCTTGATTTGTAATAGACATTTTGAACGCCAATTAGTACAAAGGAGAATTATTATGAATGATAATAACAACACAAAATTTAAATCTGGGTTTGTAGCAATTGTAGGTCGACCGAATGTTGGGAAATCGACATTTTTGAATCGTGTTTTAAAACAGAAGGTTGCAATCATGAGTGATAAGCCACAGACGACTCGTAATAAAATTCAAGGCGTTATTACTGATAATGATTCGCAAATTGTATTTATTGATACACCTGGAATTCATAAACCGAAGCATGAGTTAGGTAAGTTTATGACTGATCTGGCTCTTGGAACTTTGAATGAAGTTGATATGGTGATGTTTATGACGCCAGCAAATGAGAAAATTGGTCCAGGTGATCGCTTTATAATAGAGCATCTTAAGCGCGTTAATAAACCAGTTTTTCTCGTTATCAATAAGATTGATTTGATTAAAAAAGATGAATTGTTAGAGGTCGTTGCTAATTTTAAAAAAGAGCATGACTTTGATGGTGTGATTCCAATTTCAGCTACCTCTGGTGAGAATGTTGATACGCTACTGGATGTTGTGAAAGAGCATTTAGAAGAAGGCCCGCAGTTTTATCCGACTGATTTCATCACCGACCATCCAGAGCGGTTTATCATTTCGGAGTTGATTCGTGAGAAGGTGCTACATTTGACTCATGAGGAGATTCCCCATTCAGTTGCTGTTGTAATTGATGAGATTTATCGCGATCAGGATAAGGAAGATTTGATTAATGTTGCGGCGACGATTATTGTTGAACGGAAGTCGCAAAAAGGGATTTTAATTGGTAAACAAGGTAAGATGATGAAGGATATTGGCACACTTGCTCGAAAGGATATTGTTAATTTGCTCGGAAGTAAGATTTATTTGGAATTATGGGTGAAGGTTCAGAAGGATTGGCGAAATAAGAAAATCCATTTAACTGATTTTGGATACAGTAAAAAAGAATACTAATTGATTAGGTATATTCTGTGTTTAACCTGCGTACAATAGTTGGTATATCATATGTACTAACATTGGAGGTAAGTAATATGGACAGTTTTGAATGGGAAGTTTTTAAGAAAACAGGTAGCATTGAACATTATTTAATGATGAAGCAACGTGAACAAGAACATCAGACTTATTTAGAAGAGTTTGGTATGGAAGAGGAATTTGATGATTGAGGAGCTAATCGCTTGTGAGCACGCAACTTGAAGCTATTGTGTTAAAGAGTTTTGATTATCAAGATCACCATAAAATTGTTAAATTGATAAGCCCTTCTCATGGGCTTATTAGTGTTTTTATGGGCTATGCGAATAAGAAGAAATCAAGATATCGTGCCCTTGCTGAACCTTTGACCTGCATTTCGATCACTGTAAAGGTTCCCAGCGATGAACGTGACGGCCTTTATTATTTAGTTCATGGCGACATTACCCACAGCTTTTATGAGCTAAAAATCGATTATGAGAAAATTATGATGTTTTATGAAATGGCTGAAATTATCATCAGAGGAGATATTGATGAACATCATTTGCCATATGCATATAAAACGCTTCGAACTATTTTAGAAATTGATTCAACAGCTGATGATCTGAAATTTCGATTTGGTGTGGTGATTTTTAAAGCGAAGATGATGGTTGCGATTGGAATCCTCCCCGCGATCGATAGTTGTGTAAGTTGTCGGGGAGTAAGCAGGATCATTACAGCTAGTGTGAGTGAAGGGGGATTAATTTGCGAAGATTGTTATGCTGGTGATGGGATTTGGGTTGTCGCTGATTTGATTCCTTTGTGGCGTGGATTATTTAAAGTATCTATAGAGCGCCTAGTTACACTGGATGTGAGTGAATCCGAGGTGGAAGTTTTTGAAACTTGGATGAAGTCTTACTATGAAGGTTACAGCAATATTAGGTTTGCAAAGCGGCTTGAAGCTTGAATGAGTAGTTTATAGAGATACCCTTAAGAAAATTTTAGAATTTTTGCATGATTATTTGTGTATTTTGCTCAGCCTTAAGGCTTGTGTTTTGGGGCTGTTTGGGATATAATAGAGTATCATGCAATTTTTGTGCATAGTTTGGAAAATGAGGTGATTCGCGTGAGTCAGGTGTCGATGGAGAAGGTTGTTAATGTTGCAAAGACTAATGGATTTGTGTATCAGGGGAGTGAGATTTATGGCGGACTTGCTAATACGTGGGATTATGGACCACTGGGATCACTTTTAAAGAATAATGTTAAGCAGGCGTGGATTCATCGTTTTATTACAATGCGTCGTGATAATGTGTTGCTTGATTCGGCGATTTTGATGAACCCGCAGACTTGGGTTGCTTCTGGTCATGTGGGTGGATTTAGTGATCCATTAATGGATTGTAGAGCTTGTAAAACACGTCATCGTGCGGATAAGATGATTGAGGATCATGGGGATGATATTATTGCTGACGGTTGGACAGATAAGGAGATGGTTGCTTATATTAAAGAGCATAACATCGTTTGTCCAGATTGTGGAAAGCAAGATTTTACTGATATCAGGCAATTTGAATTAATGTTTAAAACATTTATGGGTGTTGTGCAGGATGACACTGCTACTGTCTATATGCGTCCGGAAACAGCACAAGGAATTTTTGTTAATTTTAAAAATGTTCAGAGAACTGCTCGTAAGAAAATTCCCTTTGGAATTGGGCAAATTGGAAAAGCTTTTCGAAATGAAATAACACCTGAGAAGTTTATTTTTAGAACGCGAGAGTTTGAGCAAATGGAGTTAGAGTACTTCTGTAGTCCATGTGATGCAGGAAAGTGGCATGAATTTTGGAAAGAGTACTGTATGAAGTTTTTGCTGGACTTAGGAATGCGTGAGGAAAATGTAAGAATGCGTGATCACAATGAGGCAGAATTAAGCCATTATAGTGACTCAACAGCTGATATTGAATATAACTATCCCTTTGGTTGGGGTGAATTATGGGGTGTTGCTAATCGTACGAATTATGATTTAAGCGCTCACATGAAGTCCTCAGGAGTGAGTTTTGAGTACCAAGATCCAGTAACTAATGAGAAATATGTTCCTTACTGTATTGAGCCATCTGTTGGCTTGGATCGATTGATTTTGGCTTTATTTGTTGATGCTTATGATGAAGAGCAGCTAGAAGATGGAGAGACTCGCGAAGTATTAAGATTCCATCCATCCATAGCACCTTATCAAATAGCTGTTATGCCCTTGATGAAAAAAATTAATGAGGGTGCACTTGCATTATTTGATAAGTTGTCACAAACTTTCTCAGTTGATTATGATGAAACGGGCTCAATTGGTAAGCGATATCGGCGACAAGATGCGATTGGTACACCGTTTTGTATAACTTACGATTACGATTCGATTGAAGATAATACGGTAACAGTTCGCCATCGTGATACAATGGAGCAAGAGCGTGTTGCGATCGTGGATTTGGAGGAATATATAAAGTCGCGAGTAAAATTATGATTGTTTGCTGTTTAAGGTACCCCTTTCGGTGACCAGTTTGGGGAACCTCTCAAGTTTGTTTAAATCATTGCTATTGATTGTGCTCTATATCTGTGGCACTAAGTAGTAAAATTATAAATTTATATAATACTTTTTGAAAATTTAAGAAATGAGGTGCCCGTTTTGGATCGCAAGCAACTAGCAGACAGCGTTAAAGCGAGAATTAGTATCGTCGATGTGGTCGGTCGCTATGTCCAGCTATCGAAATCAGGTAACAATCATAAAGGGTTATGTCCATTTCATACTGAAGCAACTCCTTCATTTGTAGTTTCGGAAGCCAAAGGAATTTACAAGTGTTTTGGCTGTGGTGAAGGTGGAGACGCAATCTCATTTATTTCAAAGATGGAAGGTATTTCCTATGGAGAAGCATTGGGCCTTATTGCTGAGAATTCAGGCGTCGATCAAAAGATCGTTAAACAACTGCAGCAACATGGTAAGCGGGACAATTTTGAAAAGGAATTTGCAACCCTAAAATTTGCCCAAGGCTTTTATCAGTACTATCTGTTAAACGCTGACGAAGGAAAAGCAGCTCTGGATTACTTAGCTAGTCGTGGAATTAAAAAAGACATAATTGAGCAGTTTGGCATTGGGCTTGCGCCCCGTGATGGTAACTTACTAATCAAAGCACTAGAGTCAAACTCCTATTCATCTGAAGTTGCAAAAAGTGCAGGTCTTATTGGGCAAAGCGAGAGTGGGGACTATTATTCACGATTTAAAGCGCGAATTATGTTCCAAGTGACAAATGAGCAAGGAAACGTTATCGGATTTAGTGGTAGAGTGTATTTATCAGGCGATAAAGTCCAAGCTAAATATGTGAACTCTCCTGAAACACGTATTTTTCAGAAATCGCAAATTGTTTACAATTTACATGAAGCTAGAATCGCAGCAAGATCACCGGGCAAAATTTTTATATTTGAAGGTTTTTTAGATGTCATCGCAGCTCATAAAGCGGGTTTTGCGGAATCAGTTGCAACAATGGGAACATCAATGACCATCCATCATGCTAAAACTTTAAGACGTCATACGCGTGAAGTTATTCTTGTATTTGATGGCGACAAAGCTGGACTTGCAGCAACAGCAAAAGCGATCCCGATATTGGTCGCAGCAGGATTACAAGTGCGAGTTGCACCTCTTCCAGGCGGTCTTGATCCAGATGATTATGTTAAACAGAACGGTACTAATAAATTTGTTAACTTAGTAAAGAACCCAATAGGTGCAATAGAATTCCAGTACGAATATCTAAAACAAGGCTTACGTTTAGATACGACTGATGGCCAAGTTGAATTCGAACGTCGTTTGAGTGCGTTGAGAAATCAGCTACCAGATCAAGCGATGGGGCAAGCCCTACTCAGAAAGTGGCAAGATGAAATCTATGAAAGGCGTCGTAGCAATAGAAGTAGCGAGCGCTCAAATCAACAAGAAGGGCTGTATCGCAGGCATTATAGTGCGCAATCTTCTGCAACATCGGCACCAAAGCTACAAGTGACATCAGGAGAAGTTAAAGCGGAAAAAGAGCTAATCTATTATATGCTAATGGATAAACGTGTCTTTGAGTTAGTAGACTCCCAGATAGGATGCGCGTTTAATATTGATACTCATAGAAAAATTGTGCAAGCAATAGAAGCTTATTATTTTGAAAATGATGTGATGGATCAAGAGGAATTTTTAAGCCGTTTAGATGCTCATATGATGCACGTAGCGCAAGAGGTTGTATATGGGTTAAAAAACAGACCAAGAGAGTGGTCTAAAGAAATGATTATTGAGTTGACAGATAAAGTCCAAAAAGGCGCGTTGAAATTGGAACGTGCTGGAAAAAAGGAAATGTTTTATAGAGCTAGCCATGAGCAGCAGTTAATTATGATGGGTGATTTGACTGCTGGTCTTGTAAATTGAATGGAGTGATTTGGATGGCTAATAAGAAGCAAGAGATGACAATGGAGCAAGTTCAAGATGAGTTATTAAAAAGTGGTCGTGAACGTGGCTTTTTAACACATGATGAAATTAATGAGGGATTTAAGCCATTTGGTCTAGATAAGGATATGATGGATACTATCTTGGATGTTTTTGATTCTGAGGATATTAATGTTGTGGAGAAAGCTGAGAAAGATGCAAATGGAGAGGTTTCTATTGGAGATCTTGATGATATTGAAGATGATCTTGATTTAAGTGATATTGAAAAAGTTGTAAAAGAAGCTGATTCAGTAATATCAACTGACATGCTAGAAGAATTTCCCGATATTAAGGATGAAATGGCCGAATCAGGGGGACAAAAGCCCCTTGATCAAACATTTGAGCTGAGTTCAAACTTTAAGATGAATGATCCAGTACGGATGTATTTGAAAGAAATTGGTCGAGTAGAGCTCCTTAGTTTCAAGGAAGAAATTGAACTTTCAAAGAAAGCAGAACGTGCTGAAGTTGCCATAGAGATTACCAATCAACGTGAAAAAGCTGTTGAAATTACTGAAGAGATTAAAAAGAGAATTGATTATTTAATTAACGAAAAAGGTGAGTCTGCAAGTGGAAATGAGTTGCTAGAAGGGATTCTTGATTTAAATGAAAACGAAATTAAGGATATTTTAACTGAAGGTGAAGTAGCTAAGAAGAAGCTTGTTGAAGCTAATTTACGCCTTGTTGTTTCCATTGCAAAACGACATGTAGGTCGTGGTATGATGTTCCTGGATTTAATTCAAGAAGGAAATATGGGGTTGATGCGTGCGGTAGAGAAATTTGACTATCGTAAGGGATTCAAATTCTCAACTTATGCCACATGGTGGATTAGACAGGCCATTACGCGGGCGATTGCCGATCAGGCACGGACAATTAGAATACCTGTTCATATGGTTGAAACAATTAATAAACTAATTCGCGTACATAGACAACTGATTCAAGATCTTGGACGTGAGCCAACGCCAGAGGAAATGTCGCAAACGCTGGATATGCCACCTGAGAAAATCCGTGAAATTATGAAGGCAGCACAAGAACCAGTATCACTAGAAGCACCTGTTGGTGAGGAAGATGATTCCCATTTAGGAGATTTTATTCCCGATGCAGAGGCTATGTCACCTTCGTCATTTGCATCTAATTCAATGCTGAAATATGAGTTGGATGAGGTTTTGAGCACATTAACAGAGCGTGAGAAAAAGGTTTTACAAATGCGTTTTGGATTAATGGATGGGTTAACGAAGACCCTTGAAGAAGTAGGAAAGGAATTTGGCGTAACTCGTGAGCGAATTCGCCAAATTGAAGCAAAAGCATTACGAAAATTACGTCATCCATCTAGAAGCCGCAAACTGAAGGATTTTATGGAAGATGATGCGTAAAAAAATATCAAAAAGACTAAGTGCGTGTTTAGACGCACTTTCTTCACTTTCAAGGATAGCAGATATTGGGACAGACCATGCATATTTACCGTGTTACGGGATCACAAATGGGATTATTGATTCAGCTATTGCGATAGATGTTATTGATGGACCACTCATGCAGGCGCAACGGACAGTTGATGATTATGGTTTAAGGGATAAAATTGAACTGCGCAAAGGATCGGGGCTTGAGCCACTAAGGATTGGTGAAGTAGAAGGTGTTGTTATTGCTGGAATGGGTGGAAAGCTTATTTCACAATTATTGGAAGAGAGCAGAGATGTTGCCGAGTCGCTGAAACTGTTGGTGCTTCAACCCCAAAGTGGCGAGCGTATTTTACGATGGACTTTATGGAATCTTGGTTTTGAAATAATAGCTGAAAAGCTTTTAGAGGAAGATGGAATAATTTATACGATCATTACTGCCAGACCAATTTCTAGGGAATATTCCTCAAGTGCTGTAGGAGCTTACTGGGCGCTTGAGCTGACTTTTGGTCCTCTTCTTCTTAAAAATACTAAGGATGAACTCTTTATTAAAAAATGGACACAGGAAATTACAAAAATCAATCGAATATTGAAAAATATTCCGGAAGAAAACGAACGGCGGGCTGAATTTGTACAGAAGAAACAAATCATAAAGGATGTGTTAGCAGATGCTACTAGTAAAAGATGTAATTAACTTTTTAGAGGAAAAATTTCCACCTCATCTTGCATATGATTGGGATAATATTGGGTTGCAAATTGGGGATGTAAATCAAGAAATAAGCAAAGTAATGGTTGCATTGGATGCTACAACAGCTGTTATAAATGAAGCAATAAATCAAGATGTTGACTTAATCATTACCCATCATCCTTTTATTTTTTCTGGGCTTAAGCAGGTTGATTTCACAACACCGCAGGGAAAGAATATTCAAAAGGTAATCAAAAATGACATTGCGATTTATTCTATGCACACAAATTACGATATTGCGTTTGGGGGAATGAATGATATACTAGCTAAAAAGTTAGAGCTTCAAGATGTAAAACCATTTGCTATGATTGACGATGTTCATGGTTTGGGTCGAATAGGCGAGCTCACATCTGACCTGAGTTTAGTTGAATTATCTGAGAAGATAAAGCACCAGTGGTTGCAAGAGGTAGTCTACGAGCTTAAAACTGTAGATTGTGGTATTGGTGGTCGTGCTAAGAAAATTGCTGTTATTGGCGGTAGTGGTGGTAAGTATATTCATGATGCCAAAGTTGCGGGTGCAGATGTGCTTGTGACGGGGGATGTAACTTATCATACGGCTGTTGATGCAATGGAGATGGGGCTGAATTTGGTTGATGTTGGGCATTTTGCTGAGGTTGTGATGGAGGAGCATATTGCGGGGTTGCTTGCTGAGCGGTTTGATGTAGAAGTTGTGGTGCAGAGTGTGGCTAAAAATCCGATTAGGTGGGAGGGTAGTATATGATAACAAAAATCGAGATTGAAAATTTAACAGTGTTTGATAAATTAGCGGTTAATACAGATGCTTCGGTCAATGTTTTTATCGGGGAAAATGGAACTGGGAAGACACAATTATTAAAATTTCTTTATGTAATGTGTAATAAATCGCACCCTAGTAAAGTTTTTCTGAGATCAAGAATTTCAGACCTTGTTAGAAAGAGAAATCTTGCACGTTCCCATCTTAAAGTTGTTCATGGAGAAAAAGAAGAAGCACTACATATACTTAATATCGATAATAACAATATGGAGAATCTTATAGGTGAGCATGAGGAATTTACATTTAGTGATGATTCATGGTATGCAAGCTACTCTAGTGAAACAGGAAAGGAAAAAGAATCTGTATTCATTCCAGCTAAAGAGATGCTGACTCACACTAAAGGATTTCTCTCCATGGAAAAAAAATTTAAAATCCCTTTTGATAAAACTCTTGTTGATATCATTGTCAAAGCTAGTGGTTGGGAATTAAAAGAAATCCCCCAGTTTGCTAAGCATATTGTACAGCAACTTGAAAAGGTCATGGATGGTATTGTAATTGTTGAAAATGATGAATTTTTTATCCTCAAGAATGATGGACAGAAAATATCTTTTGGCATGGAAGCAGAGGGTATGAAAAAAATTGGTTTACTTTGGCTATTGTTAATCACTGGAAATATAAATAAAGATGTAATTCTGCTATGGGATGAACCAGAGGCAAATATTAATCCGAGGTTGATACCAACTATTGCAAGAATTATTTTAGAGCTCGGTAAAAGCGGTGCGCAAATATTTATCGCAACTCATGATTACTTTTTGCCGAAGTACATCGAAGTGTTATCGTCAAAAGAAGACAAAGTTGCATACCATGCCTTGTATAAAACAGATAACGGAGTTCAATGTGAGACAGATAGTAAATTTTCTTTCTTGGATAATAATGCAATTATTGATGAACGAATTAATCTTTATGAAGCTGAAATTGAAAAGGGGCTAGACTAATGGGCTTTTATACAGAATCGGATATGGATTTCACCCCGCTATTTAATTCTACCAGTTTTAAAAGTTTTTATATCGAAAAGTCTAAATTATATGAGCAAGTAAAAAAGGATTCAGTTAAAGTAGTTGAGTTTATATCCGTGAAAAATAAGAATTTTAATTTTATTGAATGCAAAAGTAGTTTTCCGAACATTAAGCAACCTAATGAAAAACAAGCGATTATGAAGAAAGCGATGGAGCAGGCTCTTAAAGAAGCTTATCCTAAGGAATCCCAGAAAGACATTAATAAAACGGTAAAGCAGTATTTCAAATCGGATTTAGATATAGATAGTCAAAAAATCTATGCGAAGCTTCATCATTCCATTGATTTATTCCTTACATATCAACTAGGGCAGGAGTGTGCAGGTGCTGATTTTCCTTCACTTGGGAATCCAGATGTGTTTAATGCGAAATTTTCTAATTATGATATAGTTTTTTATTTGATTCTAAAAGGTGATCAGTTTAGTCCATTAGCGTGCGAAGATATACAGATTGTATTACAAAAGAGGTTAAAGCCGCTTAAAAAGTTATGGGGAGTAGACATTAAGGTTATTCCTGAGAAAAAAGCACGTAAATTGAAATTTATTCACTAGTTTAGACTAAGGGTGAGATTATGGTCAATTACAAAATTGAAGATAATATAAAATGTTGGCTGGTAGCACACCAAAATGAACAAATAAAATGATAAAATGGGTGAAAAGTAGGTGTTTGCATATCAATGCCGAAATATGTTGAAAAAAGTTGATAAAATTTCCATTATGTGGTAAACTAATTAATGAAAAAATTCTGAAAGAAGGTTTATGAAAATGGAATGGATATTCATTATTATAATAATATTTATTGTAGCTGGTGCATTTTATGGTCGCCAAAGAAGAGGTGGAGGTAGGTATCGAAGGGGTGGTAGGCATGGTCATCATCACCACGATCACCACCATCACGATCACCATCATATGGATAATCGTAATCGCCCGAGAAGCCAGTCAGTCGGCAGAGATAATGTAAATCGTGTAGGTGGTGTTGGTAGGGGCAATAACCGCAATCAGCCTGTACGCAGTCAGCCTGTAAATGAAAGAAGCCAATCTGTTGGCAGAGATGACCGTTCAAGTGGTAGAGACAGCCGCTCTGCTGGAAGAGATAGCCGAACCGGCGGTGTAGACAGCCGTTCAAGCGGAAGAGATAGCCGTTCAGGCGGTGTAGACAGCCGTTCAAGCGGAAGAGATAGCCGTTCAGGCGGTGTAGACAGCCGTTCAGCCGGTAGAGACAGCCGTTCAGGCGGTGTAGACAGCCGTTCAGCTGGTAGAGACAGCCGTTCAGGCGGTGTAGACAGCCGTTCAGCTGGTAGAGACAGCCGTTCAGGCGGTGTAGACAGCCGTTCAGGCGGTAGAGACAGCCGTTCAGGCGGAGGCGCTAGTAATCAACGGTCAAGAGGAAGCGACTCACCATCAAGAGGAAGCAGCTCATCGTCAAGGGGAAGCGGAAGCAGCTCACCATCAAGAGGAAGCAGCTCATCATCAAGGGGAAGCGGAAGCAGCTCATCATCAAGAGGAAGTAGCTCATCATCAAGAGGAAGTAGCTCATCTAACCGCAGATAGAAATGGATTATTGTTAACAAGCTTAAGCGGGCTAACAACAATGGAGGAATTAACTTGGAAAAAAATTTTGGAAAAATAAACTTTAAGAAACTGGCTTTATTCGCATTAATGATTTTATTTTTAACAGGATGCGGAAGAAATAATGACGACGATTATTACAGGGGTCAGAACTACAATAGGGATCATTATTACGGAGATGTTTATTATGAACTAATTGATGAACTTAATCGCTTAAGTATTCGCAATATTGATGACATTGAGGAAATGGTTTTTATAGCGTGGGACTTTGACGCTAATGTTGAAGTAGAATACGTAGATAATTACGGTTATCACCTAGAAATGGGTTATATTGAGAATGATTACATGTTAGGTATTTTCCTTGATGAAATATACTATAATGAAGTGCATGTACTTGATGCTGAAGTGCTAGAAAATGAATACTATGAATTGTTTCTCATCTTTACTGTAGAAGAATAATTAAAAAGGAATTAAATCAATATTCAAATGCTGAAATGTGTAGAATATTGATTTTTCTTTATCTCTATATACCACTCAATAAGCTGTTTTTGAATAAAATTAATAAAATCGATGAAACATGGCGAGCAAAATTCCTTTGCATGGTTCAAATTTTAGCCGTTGTGTGTTATAATAGCGTACATTAAGTTTTGGATTCCAATAAAAGCAGGTGGAAAATCATGTTAGAACAATTAAAAGAACTAGCCGTAGAGGCAGAAGGAAAAATAAAAAGGGTAAGAACTCTGAGTGGTTTAAATAACTTAAGAGTCGAATACCTTGGAAAAAAAGGTCCCATCCAAGAAGTTATGAAAAATATGAAAGACCTCTCACCAGACGAACGTAAGGCAGCGGGACAAATTTCAAACGATGTTAAGCGCACGATCTCAGAAGCAATAACTGCTAAAAAAGAGGAACTAGAATTAGCAGAAATCAATAAACAATTAGCTGAAGAAACAATTGATGTAACCTTACCGAGCAAGAAAACTATACTCGGTGGGATGCACCCTTTAAATGCTGTTATAGCTGATATTGAAGATTTTTTCATCGGTATGGGGTATACCATTGCTGTGGGGACAGAAGTTGAAGAAGATCACTATAATTTTGAATTATTGAATCTCCCCCAAGACCACCCAGCACGTGATATGCAAGATTCATTTTATATTGATGATCATCATTTGCTTAGAACCCACACATCCCCAATACAAGTGCGAACATTAGAAGCGGCAAAAGGACAAGGACCAGTTAAGATATTATGCCCTGGCAAAACGTATCGCCGTGATGATGACGATGCAACTCATTCACATCAATTTATGCAAATTGAAGGCTTGCATGTTGATCAATCTGTTACAATTGCTGATTTAAAAGGAATATTAGAAGCATTAGCTAAGCATTTGTTCGGTCCTGAGCGTGAAATTCGCCTGCGTCCATCATTCTTCCCCTTTACAGAGCCTTCTGTAGAAGTAGATGTAAGTTGTTCAGAATGCGGTGGAGATGGCTGTTCATTGTGTAAGCAAACAGGCTGGCTGGAGATATTAGGCGCTGGTATGGTGCATCCGAACGTCCTTAAAATGTCAGGTTTTAATACACCTGAATTTGATGAATACTATTTGGAAGGTCCTATGTATCAAGGCTTTGCCTTCGGTATGGGGGTTGAACGGATTGCGATGCTGAAGTATGGCATCGAAGATATCCGCCATTTTTATACGAATGATATGAGGTTTTTGAAGCAGTTTAAGTAAAACTATAGCGGGAGGTAAGAGAACATGGCACGTTACTTAAATCCGGATATTGGGAAATTTAAAAAAAGTCTAAATTCTGAAATCTATGTAGATAAAAGCAATTTAATTACAAAAACAAATGCACTATTTGATACGAAGCAGTGCTATATTTGTATCAGTCGACCGAGAAGATTTGGCAAAACAATGGCTGCGGAAATGTTGGCTGCTTACTATAGCGGTGGAATTGATACTCATGATTTATTTAAAGATTTAAAAATAGCAGAAGATAGCTCATACGAAACACATCTAAATAAGCATAATGTTCTAATGATTAATATGCAAACTTTTCTAAGCAAATCAGAAACTGTAAATGATATGTTAGAATCATTGCATAAGAAAGTAATTAAAGAAATGACAAAAGCTTATCCAGATATTGATTATGAGGATAAACTAGATTTAATAGAAGTAATGACTGACATTTACTTTGAAACTGGAAAGCAATTTGTGATTTTGATTGATGAATGGGATTGTTTATTTAGGGAATACAAAGATGATTTTGCGTCACAAAAAATCTATCTAAGCTTTCTTCGAGATTTTTTGAAAGACCAAGGATATGTGGGTCTCGCATATATGACAGGTATTTTACCGATTAAAAAATACGGCAGTCATTCGGCTCTTAACATGTTTGATGAATATTCAATGATAGAGCCAACTCAATTTTTAAATTATTTTGGTTTTACCGAATCTGAGGTGAAGACACTTGCTAACGATTATCAAGTAGATTTTGCTGAAATGAGAAGATGGTATAATGGCTATTTTGTAGACTTAGGGATGCCAATTTATAGTCCAAAATCTGTGATTTCGAGTTTGTTGAGAAAAAACTTCTCTAGCTATTGGAATAAAACTGAAACTTACGAAGCATTGAAAGATTACATTATGTTAGATTTTGATGACTTGCAAGCAAAGGTGACTTTGATGTTAACAGGTGCAAGTATTCAGATTAATACAGGAAGTTTTACAAATGATATGACTACATTCAGCACAGCAGACGATGTTTTGACCCTTTTGGTTCATCTAGGATACTTGAGTTATAATTTCGAAGAGAAAACAGTGCGAATACCCAATGAAGAGGTTAAAGGAGAGTTCGTAACCTCAATAAATTCTTTAAAATGGGATAACGTTGTTGGAGCACTAAAAGACTCAAGCAAACTACTACAGGCTATTTGGGATAAAAAAACGGAGATTGTCACAATTGGTATCCAAAAAGTCCATGAATTAAATACAGCTGTTTTAGAGTATAATGATGAAAATTCTTTAAGCTGTGTCATTAGCTTAGCATTGTATAGTGCCAACGATTATTATACAATTATTAGAGAATTACCTACAGGAAAAGGCTACGCTGATTTAGTTTTTATTCCTAGAAAGAAGCATGCTGATAAGCCAGCTATGGTTGTAGAATTAAAATGGAATAAAGATGTCGAGGGCGCAATTTCGCAAATTAAAAAGAAAAACTATATCAGCGCTTTGGAAGAATATCAAGGAAATCTCTTATTGATCGGCATCAATTACGATAAAAAAGAAAAAGTTTATAGTTGTGTAATTGAACAGGTGGAAGTTTAAACAGAAAGGCGGATATATATGTTAGTATCATTAAAATGGTTAAACGAATATGTAAAAGTAGATGATTTAGATCCGCAGGAGTTAGCGGATAAGATAACTCTTCACAGTGTAGAAGTTGAATCAGTTCAAAAAGCATCTGAAGCGACAGGAATCGTTGTCGGATATGTTGAACAAAAAGAGCAACACCCAGATGCTGATAAATTAACTGTGTGTCAAGTGAATCTTGGTATAGAAACGGTACAAATTGTTTGTGGAGCGGCAAATGTTGATATTGGGCAAAAAGTTCCAGTTGCAACAAATGGCGCCGTATTGCCAGGTGGGTTCAAAATTAAGAAAACAAAACTACGTGGACAAGTCTCAAATGGGATGATTTGCTCAGCGACTGAACTTGGAATTTCCGCAGCTGCTATACCAGATACAATCTCAGATGGAATTTGGGTTCTGCCTGAGGATGCACCAGTAGGCGAGGATGCAATCACGTATCTTGGTTTTGACGACTGGATAGTCGAGCTCGGCTTAACACCAAACCGCATGGATATGCTTTCAATGTATGGCGTTGCAAACGACGTTGCAGCAATTCTAAATCGCAAAGTCGAGCCAGTTGTAAAAACTGAAACACTTGCAGAAGGAAACTCAGAATTTTCCATAACCCTCGAAACTGAAAAATGCCCTACTTACTTAGGAAAAGTAGTAGAAGGAGTAGCAGTAGAGTCTTCTGTTTTTGCAATGCAAATACAACTAATGGCAACAGGTAATAAGCCGATAAATAATATTGTCGATTTAACAAATAAAATAATGCTCCAAACCGGAATTCCAGTTCACGCCTTTGATGCTGACAAATTACCAGCTAAAGAAGTCATTGTGCGGGAAGCGGTGGATGGTGAAACGGTTATAACTCTAGACCAACAAGAACGCAAGCTCGCAGCAGGAGACATCCTCATTACAAGTGGGGATCAAATTATTGCCATCGCTGGTGTTATGGGTTCTGCTAGTTCTGCGGTTGATGAAAATACAAAAAATATACTTTTTGAAGCGGCAATCTTTGATCAGTCACAAATTCGTAAAACAGCGGGGCGCTTGAATTTGCGAACAAATGCATCGGCTCGGTTTGAAAAAGGGATTCATGTGGAGCGGATTTTTGAAGCAAGTGCTTTAATTGATGAAATCTTTGAAAATGCTGTAAATGTGAAAGCTGGTAATTTTGAGGCTGAAGATATTGAAATTGAAATTACATATAGTAATGTAAATAGTAAACTTGGTACTGATTTTTTTCTAAAAGATCTTGGTGAAATCTTTGATCGGTTAAATCTTGAACACTACTCTGATGGTGATAATGGTTTTCGCTATTTTGTTAAACCATCTACCCGAATGATAGATGTTGTGAGCACTTATGATTTAATTGAAGAAGTAGCACGGATTTATGGGTATAATAATATCCCTTCGAAATTGCCAACATATATGGAAACGATGGGTGGTTTGTCTGTGGAGCAAAAAGCAATTCGCAACCTGCACAACGTAGCACGTTCAGTCGGTTTACAGAATGTTGTCACATATGCATTAGTTCATGAAGATCAGTTGGGTCGTTTTTTGACGTATGAGGAATGGAAACAGCATCGTGTGAGCTTAGCAATGCCGTTATCACTTGACCATGCTCATTTACGAATGTCGTTAATTCCGGGATTATTAGATGTCGTTTGTTATAATAAGGCACGTCAGATTAAAGATGTTTTTGTTTACGAAATTGGGGCAGTGCATCGTAAGCGGATAGAGCTTGATAAAGATGATGATAGGTATTTTAAGTATTATGATCCAGATGAAAAACTTTATAATGAAACAGCCTACATATCTGGAGTATTAACTGGTGAACTCGAAGCAAGTAAATGGCAAGCGAAAGTCGAAAAGGTAGATTTTTACTATGTTAAAGGCGTTGTTGATGCCTTAATCAATGAGTTAGATTTAGGTTTTGAGCCAAAATATTGGCCGATTAGGGAAGGGGAGTATGCTGATTTTCATCCTGGGCAAGCGGCGCGTATTACAGTTGATGGTCGCATAGTGGGGGTAATTGGGAAATTGCACCCTAATGTTAAAAAAGAATATGATTTGCATGATACATTTGTTTTTGAGTTAAATATAAATGCCTTATTTGATTTAGATGATAAGAGATTGGGTTATCATCCACAGCCAGTGAAGTATCAGCCAGTTTCCAAATATCCAGGAATTGCCTTTGACATTGCGGTTATTACCGAGGAAACGTTACCTGCAAGAGAATTAGTTGATACGATTGAGAAAACAGGTGGAAAGTTATTGAAGTCAGTGGAAGTTTTTGATGTTTATACAGGTGACGGTGTTAAGAAAGGTAAAAAATCAGTTGCAATCAACCTTTACTATCAAGATTCCCAGAAGACACTATCCGATGACGATGTGAACCCAGTTCATGCTAAGGTACTTGCGATGTTAGAAAAAGAACATGGTGCGGTACTCCGGACGTAGTGATTGCAATAGTGTAAGAGAAGCCCAAGGACTAGGAGGTATTTTGATGGAAAAGCTTGATTTTTACTATAAGATGTTAATTGAATCTGAAAAGATGTATAAATACAAAAATTTCCTAACATACATAACAAGAGCAAAAAAAGAGCTTATGATGGATCAATATACTTTGAGTGATATTTCTGATTTTTTTATCAAATTAGATGATAATCTAATTGATAAAGAATACAAAGTTTTAGCCGGTGTGTTTTATTCTCAAACAATCTATCAAAAAGTACCGCAAAATGATGTTGTCCACCATTTTGAAGTCGTAGTAAATGAGGAAAACGCCGACCCTTTATTCAAAGAAAAGAATCTTATTTTACATAGGAGATTTTAGTCATGACTTAAGAAAATCACTGAAAACACACAGGAGTTGATTTAAATGCTTAAACTAGTAGCAGTAGATATGGATGGCACACTTTTAAACGATGCTAAAGAGATGCCAAAAAAGACATTTGAGGTCATTGACCGTTTGCATGCAAAGGGGATTACATTTGCGGTTGCCAGCGGTCGTGATCATTTAAGCCTCCAACATTTATATGACGAAATCAAAGATGAGATTGTCTTTGTAGCAGGAAATGGAAGCATCATCATTGATAAAGGCAAAGTCATTTTTGCCGACACCATGGACTTGGATGGTGTCCATGAAATTGTGGAAGTTATAAACAATATTCCCAATTTAAAAATAACGCTTTGTGGTCTAGAAGCAGCCTACATGTTTGAAGAAAATATTATAAGTGATCTACCTTTAAAACTTGTAGAAAGTCACTTTCCTATCCGTAAGGTTATTAAAAATCTAACTGAGTTGCCAGCTGATGAAGAAATTATTCAGGTTGCTATATTTGATCCCAGTTTTAATTCGAAAGAGAATATTAATAGTAAGCTTAAACACTTAGAGGATCAGTACCATATTACAATTTCAGGTTCTGAATGGGTAGATATTATGAATATTGGTGTTAATAAAGGCGTGGGAATCAAGAAGTTACAGGAGATACTTAATGCAACACCAAAAGAGACTATGGTATTTGGTGATGAGCTTAATGATTATGAAATGATGCAACAAGCTTATTACAGTTATGCAATGGCAAATGCTGTAGCTAAAATCAAAGAAATAGCAAATTTCGAAGCACCATCAAACGAAGAAGAAGGTGTCATCAGAATTTTAGAAAACTTTTTAGCAATGACAAAATAAGATGTATAAATTTTTAATATTAGTTCAACCTATTAGTGTGAATATCACAAATAAATTAGGAGGGACTTTTATATTATGGGAAAGAAAAAGAACAAAAATAGACAAAGGCAACAGGCACAAGCAAAAAAACATGTGCCACATCATGGACATCATGGAAATCATGAACATCATGGATCACGTAACCATTTAGAAGAATTTGGTGAGGATGTAATGGAAGCTGCTAATGAAGCAAGTCATGAAATTGCTAAAGATGTTAAAAAAGGGCTAAAAAAAACAGGTAAAAAAATTAGTAAAAAACTAAAAAAAGCGTCCGAGTCAATTGACAGAATGAGTAGTGATTAACTTCCTCAATTAATGGTTACTAGAAAACACCTCGCTATGGCAAGGTGTTTTTAATTTCCCAGAAAAAGTTAAAACTCAATGGTGGGGGATCTGTCATTCAAGCACTTTCTCAGTTTGCCATTATTCAGTCAAATCAATTTGCTACATCACACGTTTCGTATTGGCAAAATGCCATTTGCAGATATCTTTAAAGGTAGCTTCACCATGTTTTCTAACTACATTCTTAGCGCAGGTGTCGACTTTTGCACTTGCGCCTTTTAATATTTCCATACCCATCTTTTCGCTCAAATTATCCATATATTCGACAAAGGCAGATCTAGCTAAAATGGAAGCAGCAGCAACTGCAATATGAACAGCTTCTCCTTTCTTAACAAAATGCAAATTCTTCTCAAGTATGTCGGGCTTTTTGGGCAATCTATTAAGGTATTTAAAATGGTTCTCCTTGCTCGCGAATTCATCGACAATGATATGTTTTGGATATTCAGGTAGCGCTTTAACTAACTCGCTAAGGGTTTTATTGTGGAGAAAAGATTTAACAACATGGGCATTTAAACCCCGATCAATCATCGCA
>Ga0123355_10003887_pt1 | contig 21619 bp, 22 predicted proteins | sample TergutEmb28metaG_3_FD_89872 | JGI IMG/M metagenome (GOLD analysis project Ga0123355, IMG submission 89872) | Embiratermes neotenicus P1 segment gut microbial communities from Petit-Saut dam, French Guiana - Emb289 P1 | ecosystem: Host-associated > Arthropoda: Insects > Digestive system > Gut ...
TTGGATTGAGATGTTAGCGCCTGAACGTCCTTGGACATTGCTTGAAAGACCATACTCCAGACCGAGTGACATTTTAGTCGGACAAGCATATCAAAGCGAAATAGCTCCAGATGAGACATCAGATGAGATGGACCAAGATGAAACAGATTCAGACGCAATAGACTAAAGACTAATATATCCAAAACTAAGGGCTGCGATTATTCGCAGCTCTTAGTTGATGGGGGCGTTGAACCGATTATAGACAACATGCTGAGATTGTGCGCCGAGTCTGCAATAACGAGCTATATTCATTTTCACCTCTATCAAATTGAACAAAATCTTTATTTTGTTCAATTGTGTGCAGGTCTATTTGAATATGTCAATGGACATCCCCCGGCAGATAATATATAATACCTATACAAAATAAAGTCATAGAATAACTTATAATAAAAACGTAAATCGTTGCTCTAATTATTTTATCCTCTCAATACAATAATTCTAATAAAAAGGATTTTGCAATGGACTACAGAACCAATACCCCTGAGATTATTCGTGAGTTTTTGTTTTATCACGAAACTATAAAAAGTCACTCAAAAAAAACGATTGACGAATACTTCCTTGACTTACGGATGTTTTTTCGTTTTATGAAGATTCATAAGAACAAACTTCCGCGTGATACAAATTTTGAAGATATCTCCATTATGGATATTGACAAAAATTTTGTTCAAAGTGTAACTATTTCCGACGTCTATGAATATCTCGCCTTTCTTTCGCGAGATAGGCCGAAACAGCAAAATAGCCGCAATACTGATTATGGGCTGGGCGCAAGCGCACGCGCCCGCAAAATAGCAGTCATCCGATCCTATTATAAGTACCTCACATTAAAATCAGAAAATAATAGGCTATCTGTCAATCCCGTGGCGGATTTGGACTCACCGAGATTACGTAAAACGCTTCCCCGCTTTTTAAGCCTTGACGAGAGCATGAAACTGCTCGATGGTGTTGACGGAAAATTTCGTGAAAGAGACTATTGCATTTTGTCTATTTTTCTCAATTGCGGTCTGCGTATTTCTGAAATTGCAGGCCTAAATTTGACAGACTTGCGTGAAGATCATATCAGAGTACTTGGCAAGGGAAACAAGGAACGCATTGTCTACATCAATGATTCTTGTGCTGAGGCAATCAACAATTACATTGATGTTCGTAAACTGATTGCCGCTGTTGAGAAACGCGCATTATTTCTATCAAGTCGCCGGACCAGAATAAGCACCTCTACGATCCACAGCCTTGTCAAAAAACATCTTCTTGCTGCTGGACTTGATAGTACAAAATACTCTTCTCACAAGCTCAGGCACACCGCAGCAACTTTGATGCTCAAAAGCGGAGTTGATGTAAGGACTCTTCAGGAGTTGCTTGGACACGAACACCTGAACACAACACAAATTTATACACATGTTGAAAACAGCAGCCTCAGAGAAGCTGCTATCCTATCCCCTCTTTCGGGATATAAGAAAGGTGCAAAATCGAAATAGTTTTGATACAAAACTAAGGGCGAACAATGTTCGCCCTTATAACTTATTTAGCTTTGAGTTGAAAGCCACTGGTTTTCGAGCTGCTCAGAACCAGTTTCCTGTTCATGAGCAGCATTTGCTCCTGTCTGGTTGGGAAACGCCGGAAATGTGTTGATAATCACAGTTCGAGTTTCACCAATCCATTGAACCTCAAACCCTATGAGGTCAGATAATTCACGCAATCTGAAAAAGTTATTTCCATCTATCAAAAAGGCGCTAAATGAGTGAGAAACCCCATCGAGATATAAAATAGAAGGCGTAGTCCTAAAAGGTCGCTGACCTGCAACAGCCAAGCTAAGCTCGCTACCATCCGGTGTATATCTCATCCCGGTCGTCAGCCGAATGGCATTGCTGGCCGAATCCCATGTGACTTCAAATTGTCTTGTGGTGCTGTTTAACAGATATGCTATATCACGCAGCTTGAAATAATGTGAGTCACCGATCAAATATGCGGATAATGGCATAGCTAAGCCATCAAGTATCAGATTGGCTGCCGACGGATTGGCCAGCCCTTCCTGAGGGAGTTGCGCTATCGGTGGTTCAGGTTCACTTATTGGTGGGTCGGGTTCGTTTATCGGCGGCTCTGGTTGATTTTGATTGGGTGGTCCAACGATGCGATCGACATTGGCAAAGCCCCATTCCAGCAAGGCTTCCGTGTCTGGGAAACGAGTTTCCATGGTATTCCCCATTGTAACGGTTATAAGCCTGCGTCCATCACGCACCGCTGTTCCGATAAGACAAAAACCTGCTGCATTGGTAAATCCTGTTTTCAGTCCGTCTGCCCCCGCAAATCTAGTCAGAAGATGGTTTGTGTTTAAAAGAGGATCAGCGCCGCGGAAACTGACAGTTCTCATAGAAGTAAATTCTAATACTTGCGGATGATCCATTATCAAATGTCTGATAAGCCATGCCAACGCCAGCGGAGAGATTCGATTTTCTGCGGAGATTCCAAAGCTGTCTGCAAAAGTTGCGCGTATATTGTGCTCTCTTGCAATCTCATTCATTCTGGCGACAAGCGCCTCGTCACTGCCAAATATCCCCTCACCCAGCGCAGCGGTTGCACCGTTTGCAGACCGCACGATGACTATTTCAAGAAGCTCTCTAACAGAGTATGTTTCACCTTGTCTCAGCGGTACATTTGACCACCCGGCACGAGTAGAAAGTTCTCTGACATGAGGGCTAATTCTGATTCTTGAATCCATTGTTGTCAAGCCCTCTTCGATGGCATCAAACACGGCATAGACCGCGATCATTTTTATCATGCTTGCGGGAACCCTTTGATTTCGTGCATTGCGCTCAAACAAAGGTGTACCAGTCTCAAAATCAATAACCACAGCACCTGGTGAAGATATCTGGGGTGCAGCAACTTGTGTTGCTGCTGCGGTGATTGGTGCTGCAATTGTAATTACAATTACTACTGCGATTAAAATAGCTACTTGTTTTCTCATTCTGCTCATCGTTTACTCCTGCCCTATTTATTATCTACAATTATTATCTACAAATTGCGACGCTTTAACGCTCAGCTCATTTATGCTCCCACTGCTTGTACTCCAAAGCTTGTTTATAGAGCCGGTTGTAACTATCCCAGCGGGTCTTTTGCAGCTTATCATCTGCCAGAGCCTCCAACACCTTGCATCCGGGCTCATTGATATGAGCACAATCAAGAAAGCGACACTGACCGATATATGGCTCGAAATCCGGAAATAAGTGCTGCAAATCTTCTTTTTTTGTCAAGCTGTCGGTATCAAAGGCCGAAAAACCAGGTGTATCAGCAATCAAAGCACCGCAGTCAAGTTTAAAAAGTTCAACATGGCGTGTCGTATGCCTTCCGCGCCCAAGTTTCTTGCTTATTTGACCTACATTTATTCCAAATTGTGGGTCAAGCATGTTCAATATGCTTGACTTCCCCACTCCGGAGTTGCCAGTAAAGGCACAAATTGCTCCTTTGATACATGCACTCAGAGTGTCCAAACCTTCACCCGTTTCCGCACTGGTTCTGACTGTCTCAAACCCGGCGGCACAATATGTATCATAGAGGCGTTCTGCCGGGTCGAGGTCTAGCTTGTTGATGCAAATTATTGATTGGCATCCATTTTTTTGTGCAATTGCTGTCATCCTGTCAATTAAATAAGGGTCAGTGACAGGTATGGCAGCAGATGCAATAATAACCATTTTTTCGATATTTGCCACAGGCGGTCTGACAAAAGTATTCTTGCGCGGTAGAATCGTTGTAATTATTCCTACTCCTGGCTCAGTTTCTGCAAATGCTACACGATCGCCAACAAGCGGGGAAATATTTTCCAAACGAAACTTGCCCCTAGCCCTGCACTGTGTTTTTGACCCTTCAGATTCAACATAGTAAAATCCGCTCAGAGCCTTATAAATCACACCCTCTGCCATAGTGACGCCTATCCGCCAGGTAGCCTGTGGATATCTTCCGGCCATATTGGCTCTTCGGGAATTTCACCCGGGTCAATAGGTGGAGAGATTTCATCAGGCGGGTCGGGTTGTATTGGAGGTTCAGGCTGTACCGGGGGCTCAGGTTGCACCGGAGGTTCAGGCTGTATTGGAGGCTCAGGTTGTGTTGGTGGCTCAGGCTGCACCGGAGGTTCATGAGGTTCATGTGGATCTAAAATATCCGGAGGCTCTGGCTCGTAAGGTTCTTCTGGCTCCTCAGGCTCAGGTAATTCTTCAGGGCCTAACGAGACGCTTACGCGAATAGTAAAGCCTTCGGCAACTTCTTGGCCTGCAAACGGAACATGTGTCACAGTGCCTTCCGGCTCAAATAGACTGTAGTACTCATCACGCTCAAGAATGAGATTTAATTGCCCAAATGCCGTTTCTATCGCAACCCAAGTCGTTGGTAGCGGTAAATCCGGAACTCTTACCATGGGTATATGTGGCCCTCCACTATACATTATGATTACGGTATTGTATCGTGCAAGCGTATCGCCTGCCGGAGGGATGGTTTGTATAACCAGACCCGGAGGCTCATCACTTGCGACTTCAACCGGCTCTATTTCCAAGCTCAAATTACGCGCTTGAAGCTCATTTCTTGCAACGGCCCAATGCCTTCCGACAAGATCAGGCATTTGTGTAGGAGGAGGTGGCCCCAGTGATACCCTAAGCTCTACTGATATCCGGTTGCCCGGCAATGGCGTATCAAACTGCCTATCAGGCATAGGGATTTGTGAAATAACAATGCCTTGCGCTACGTCCATGCTATATTCTTCGTTGATATTAAAGTTGAACGTATCGGTATATTCAGCATTGGCGACAATATCATCAACCCTGCGATTTGTAAAAGCGGGCATAGATATCTGCTCTCTTTGCTGGGTACTAAAGATATCACTAAGAAAGAAATTCCACATGAAAACAACAATCACAATCAAAAACACCAACACGCTAAAAAAGCCTATAAGTGTTGAGGTGCTGCTCGATCTGGTCTTTGCCGCCCTATAATCATCGGCAGACAAATCGGGCTTTTGACGAACCTTGCTTTTCGTATGTGTTTGTGGATGTTTGGGCTTCTGAACTGGTGATTCAGATTTGACCTGTTGTGGTTTCTGTGGTTTGTGCATATTTTGTGCGGGCTTATGAGTGTCCGAGGTAACTCTTCTTACAGGTTGCATCTGTTGTGCGGGGGGCTCATGGACAGGTTTGGTATGCTCCGGCGGAATCCTCGGTACAATCCTTGTTTCGGAAAACTCTTCTGCCGCACTATCATGCAACACCCCGGTATCCGACATTGCATAATTGAAAACGATTGACGGATTTTTTCTGAATTCTTCCAAATCAGCAAGCATTTCTTCTGCGGTGGTAAATCGCATGTTCAAATCGGGTTCCATTGCGTGCATCGTGATGTCCTCAAGACCGATTGGAACATCCATATTTATATCTCTAGGCATTAGGGGTATTGCACTGATGTGCTGAATGGCAACGGATACAGCCGAATCACCAACAAATGGAAGGCGACTTGTAAGCATCTCATACATCACAACGCCGACAGAATATATATCTGAACGTGCGTCAACATGTCCACCTTTAGCTTGTTCTGGCGAAATATAGTGGACAGACCCGAGCGCTTCTTGTGTCAAAGTATTGGACATCGTAAGCAGCCGTGCAATACCAAAATCCGCAACTTTAACACTGCCGTCCTTTAAAATCATTATATTGTGGGGCTTGATATCTCTATGGATTATCCCACGTGAGTGCGCATGACTGAGCGCTTTTGTTATTTGAGTCGAAAAATGCAAAGCCTCTTTCCAGTTTAAGAGTCCTTTGCGGTTTATGTATTGTTTCAGTGTGATGCCTTCGATAAGCTCCATTACGATATACTCAGTATTGCCTGCCCTGCTTACATCGTAAACTGCAACTATATTGGGATGAGAGAGCATAGCAACAGCCTGAGACTCCGTATAAAAGCGCCTCTGAAACTCTTCATCTCCGGCAAGGTCTTCTTTTAATATTTTAATAGCGACCATTCGATTAAGACGGTGACACCGCGCCTTATAAACAAGCGCCATTCCACCCGTTCCAATCAGCTCTAGAATTTCATATCTATTATCTAGCATCCTGCCGATATACTTATCATTTACGTCCACTAATAATCCTCCCCTTTGAGGGTTTTTATTATCGTTACTTTCTAAAAATCACTGCAGTAACATTATCGGGCGCCCCACGTGAAAGCGCCATCTCCACAAGCTTTTCACAACATGCACGAACAGAGTTTTCGTGTTGTAATTCAAAAAGAATTTCACTGTCAAATACTAAATTTGATAAACCATCTGAGCAAAGCAGTATATATTCTCCCTCATTGAGGTTTAGGAAAAACACATCGGGTTGTTCTTCCTCACTCGTGCCAAGCGCTCTGGTAATCAGATTTTTACTGGGATGTCTTCGTGCTTCTGCGCGAGTAATATCTCCTCTAGAAATCATATCTTCAACAACGGAGTGATCCCTGGTGATTTGGGTTATTGCATGAGATGTTACGTGATAAACACGGCTGTCTCCAACATTAACAACAACCTCGCCATCCGGCGTCGAAATCGCTGCGGTCAATGTTGTTCCCATACCTGCATATTGCTCATGTTCTATACTTTTTTTATAGACATTTCTGTTAGCCGCAACAATCGCATCGACCATTTTTGCAGCAATGTCTTTTTGCTGGCCTATGTTTTCAATGTATTTACCCATTTGATGCATGAATGTGTCTGCCGCCATAGAACTCGCCACATTCCCAGCCCTTGCGCCGCCCATACCGTCACAAACTACAAGTACTGCAACGTTTTGTGCTTCATCATATAGGATTTTGAAAACATCCTGATTTTGACGCCTGACCTTACCGGTATCAGTCATTCCCCAAAGATCCATTAATCTGACCCCTTCAATGAAAGATGTCTTACCCGAAGCTGGCCGCATGATGCGGTGATATCTGTACCCAAACTTCGGCGTACTGTGCAATTTATGCCACTTTTGCTGAGCAGTTTTGCAAATTCTTTGATATGCTTCATGCTGCTCCCGCTGAGTCCCCTTTCAGGTACTGCACTGAGCGGAATTAAATTCAAATGGCTTCCTGTGCCGGAAAGCCGTTTGATCAGAAGCTCTGCGTGCCGAGGCGTGTCGTTTATCCCGCTTATCATCGCATATTCAAATGATACGCGTCTGCCTGTTGTGGAAAAATATCTTTTACATGCCTGAAAAAGGCAATCGACTCCATATTTTTCATTAATCGGCATTAAGCTTGTCCGGGTCTCATCATCAGCTGCATGGAGTGAAACCGATAAAGTTGATTGTATCTTATATTCAGCTAATTTGTCAATATTTTCTATTAATCCGCTGGTCGAAATGGATATCCGGCGGGCACCAATATTCATGCCGGACGGATGGTTTATAAGGTTCAGAAACTTGAGTAGGTTATCAAAGTTATCAAGCGGCTCCCCAATACCCATAACAACTACATTTGACACCTTGGTTTTGGAAACAATCTGAGAAAAAAGAACTTGGTCTACCATCTCAGACGCCGTTAGGTTTCTTTTGAATCCGCCAATAGCAGAAGCGCAGAATGCACAGCCCATCTTACAGCCGACCTGTGATGATATGCATACAGAGTTACCATGTTCATAACTCATCAAAACGCTTTCTACAGCCGAGCCGTCATGCATTTCCCAAAGAAATTTTGTTGTTCCATCAATCTCTGATATATGCTTTTCAATCAGATGCGGCTTGTTTATATAAAAATGCTCATCAAGCTTTTTTCGCAGAGGCTCAGAAAGATTAGTCATTTCATCGAATGTTTCTGTGCCGCTATGCAGCCAACTGAATACCTGTTTTGCGCGAAATGGTTTCTCACCGACAGATACAAAGTAGTCGTTAAGTTCAGAAATCAGCATTGATTTGATGTCTTGTTTGTTCACTTTATTTACATTTCCTTAGTTTACATATAAAAAATCCATCTGTAGCGTGGATATGAGGCCAGAGCGTGAGCATACCACTCTTAACTTCTCCAATACTGGGAAGCTCAAACCCCTCAAGTGTAAAGCTGTCATTTTCATCAAGAAATGATGCGACAACATCCTCATTTTCGCAGCGTAGTATCGTACAAGTTGAATAAAGCAGCACCCCGCCCGGTTTTACATAATTTGAAAGTGTGGATAAAATTCGTTTTTGCAAACCCGGAAGCTCCGAAATTTCTTGTTTCGTTTTATATCTGATTTCAGGCTTTTTTCGTATAACGCCAAACCCGGAACAAGGTACATCCGCAAGCACTATATCAGCCAAGCCATTCGCCTTTTCAGCTATAAGCGCAGCAGAATCTTTGGTCGCGTCCATTTCAATAGGTTTTATAATTTTCAGCCCGAGTCTGCTGCATCCGTTTTCAATGTGACGCAGCTTTGCAGCATGTACATCGCAGGCTAAAATCAAACCCTCATTTCCCATCATAATAGCAGAAGCAAACGACTTTCCACCCGGGGCGGCACAGCCGTCTATGACAAAGTCGCCTTGCTTTGGCCCGGCAGCCAGAACTGTGAGTCGAGCCGCAGCATCTTGAATATAAATATAACCCCGTTTAAAAGCCTCAAGCTTTGTTATATTTCCTGCTCCGTGAAGCTCAATGCAATCATCAAGCCACTTGTGCCTACTTACTTCCACGCCGTCTGAGTCAAGCAGAACGATAACGTCTTCCGTACTGGTCATAAGCGTGTTTACTTGTGCGGTGATAGGCAAATTGTCAAGATTATTTTGCATTAAGGCTGCTTCTGCTCCCTCACCAAGGGTTTTCAGAAATTCTTCAACGAGCCATTGTGGATGGCTGTATTTAACGGAAAGGACATATTCAGCACTGCCTGTGACCTCAGGCAGGTTCCCTTCTGTTGCAAACTTTGAGACTTTGCGCAGCAACGCATTGACAAACCCTGCAGCTTTCGGATTTGAATATTTCTTTGCAAGTGAAACGCCTTCATTTACAGCGGCATTATGAGGTATCTTTGTCAAAAAAACTATTTGGTAAATGGAAAGCCTAAGTATGTCCAAAATGCGTGGTTCGAGCTTTTTGAGCTCCATTGAGGAATATTGCTTAGCATAAAAATCACATAACGCCATGTTTTGCATCACACCATAGACGAGCTGTACAGTAAGCGATGTATCTAACTCATTGAGCTCAGAACTGCTTACCACGCTATTTAGAGCCAGGTCTGACCAAGCTTTTTTTCGGCGGTAAGCGCCAAGAATTTTTAGTGCGGCTTCACGGGCAGATATTTTTTTGTTCGCACGTTGTTGCATGGGTTGCTCCCTTTAAAATAACGGATTGATGTAACGGTTTCGTATCAAAACGGATTACCTTTTATATGATCGGAGGCGGCCATCCTTTTTCCTCCCGGAGCTTGTAAGTCCTTTATGATTACAGTACCATCTTGGCAAGCAATCTCTATTCCGAATTTCCCGGAAGAAACAAGCGCTCCTGGTGCCTTTGAAGTCAGTTTTTCTGAGATTTCTACAGAGAACACTTTATAAAGAACTCCGCGAAGCATTGTAGTTGCAACAGGCCATGGGTTTAGTCCACGAACTTTGCATTGGATATTATATGCGGTGTCTGACCAATCTATCATCGAGAGATCTTTGCTCAATAGTGGTGCAAATGTCGCTTCATTATGATTTTGAGCAGTTGCGTGCGCATTGTTTTGGGATATCGCAAGAACGGTTTCGCTGAGCAGCTGTGCGCCCAGCACTTTAAGCCTATCGTAAAGCGCACCTGTTGTTTCGTTTTCGCCTATTGCGGTTTTTTTTGTCATGATGACATCGCCAGCGTCTAACTCAGGAGACATATACATTGAAGAAACGCCTGTTTCTTGCTCACCATTAAGGATAGCCCAATGTATAGGCGCAGCTCCGCGATATTTAGGCAAAAGCGAAGCATGTATATTGACGGCACCCAAAGGCGGTAAGTTGAGGATATCCGCCGGCAATATTTTCCCATATGCAACCACGGCGAACAGCTCAGCTTTAAGCTCATCTAAAACCTCTGCAACAGAAGCATCTTTTAGCGAGTCTGGCTGAAATACAGGGATGTTATTTGCCAAAGCCAGCTCTTTGACTGGGCTGTGCGAGACTTTCATGCCGCGATTTCTGGGTTTATCGGGCTGTGTAAAAACACCTGCAATATCGTGTCCGTCTTTAATCAGTTGTTCAAGCGGTGTTTTGGCAAACTCCGGAGTGCCCATATAAACAATTCTCATAAAACTTCCTCAGCATCCTCCGGGTGCTTCTCAGCATACATTTTTTCGAGTTCTTCTTCAGAAAGGATATAATCGGTAATCGAAGTGAATACTACGCCATTTAAATGATCAACTTCATGACAAGCCGCACGTGCCGTAATATCAGCGCATGTGATTTCAAAGAATTTACCATTGCGATCCTGAGCCTTAACCAACACGGTCTGTGGTCGGTTTACCATACCATATACGCCCGGCACGCTCAAACAACCCTCAACGCCTTCCTGATTGCCAGATTGAGCAATGATTTCGGGATTTATGAGTTCAACCACACTTTCCTCATAGGGTAATTCAGGGTCAGATTTTATGATCAGTGCAACCCTGCGCAAAATGCCGACCTGCGGAGCCGCCAGCCCAAGACCGTTTGCATCCACAAGCGTTTCATGCATGTCATCAAGCAATATATGAAGCCGGTCATTGAATTCGGTAATTGGCCTGCTTCGCTTTCGCAGCGCCGGGTCGTTACTCATCAGAATATTTCTTATGGCCATTATGTATCTCCTTAGATAGATGCGCACGGCATCGCTTCTTTATTCAACAGCATCGGCATCAGCAAACATTGTAATTCCCTTGCACTGTTTATCGGCAGACAACAACCTGATGGTATGCGCTATTGTGTCTCTGACCTGCCTTGTATTCTTGCAGCTTATAAGTAATCTGTATCTGAACCGATTATTTACCTTTGGTATAGGCGCAGGTGCAGGCCCAAGGAACTTTATATCACTATTGCCGCGCAAATATCCGGCTAATGCGCTATGCATTTTTTGACATGCGCTCAAAACTTTCATTTCATTTTCGCCGACTGCAGTTATGGTCAGAAGATCTGTGATTGGTGGGCTTGCAAGTGCACTGCGAAATAATATTTCACGTTCATAAAACGCGTCATAGTCTTGTTTGGAAGAAAGCTTTATCACATCATGTTCTGGCGTGAATGTTTGGATAACCGCTCTTCCGGGACTTTCTCCTCTTCCGGAACGTCCGACCACCTGTGTAATCATTGTAAAGGTTTTTTCATGTGCCCTGTAATCACTGATATAGAGAGATGCATCGGCAGACAAAACGCCTACAAGCGTCACATTTTCAAAATCCAGTCCCTTTGTGACCATTTGTGTTCCCAAAAGTATTTGAGCCTTCCCATCACGAAACTGTGAAAGCAGCTTATCATGGGAGTTTATTCGTGAAACAGAGTCGGCATCCATACGTATAATGCCTATACCCGGAAAAAGCTCAGCTAACTCAGTTTCAACTTTTTGAGTTCCAGCGCCGACATATTTTAAAATCCCGCCGCAATCCGGACATTTATCTGGTATTTGCCGCGAAGCGCCGCAGTAATGGCACAACAAGCGCTTCTTTGATGCATGAAATGTCATATGTACACTGCAATTGCTGCAACTGAATGTAAAGCCGCACTCACCACAGGCAACGAGCGGATTGGTACCCCGGCGATTGATGAACAAGATGCTTTGTTTGCCGTTTTGGATATTGAGCATAAGCTCATTTTGCAAGACGGAGCTAATCGTACCGCCGTTACCGTTTTTCAACTCAACACGCATATCTGCAATCAAAACATCCGGCAAAGTGTTTTGATACCTGTTTTCTATGCGAAACAAGCTATATTTACCGGATTTTGCATGATACATACTCTCTATCGACGGAGTGGCCGAGGCCAGAAGCAATAGTCCTCCGGAAAATGCGGCTCGAAATTTTGCAACTTCTCTTGCATGATATCTTGGGCTATTTTCGGATTTGTATGTATACTCCTGTTCTTCATCTATTATAATAAGCCCTATATTTGTTAGCGGAGCAAAAACAGCGGAGCGTGTGCCAACAACGACCTTCACTGAGCCCGAGCGAATACGTTTCCATTCATCATATCTTTGCCCTGTTCCGAGTGCAGAATGCAAAACCGCAACCAAATCTCCGAAATATGATGCGAAAATACTCACAGTTTGAGGGGTAAGTGCTATTTCTGGCACCAGCGCTATGGCGGTTTTTCCCAGTGCAAGAGCTTCTTCAATAAGCTTTATATACACCATTGTCTTGCCACTGCCAGTAACGCCGTAAAGCAGTGCCGCTTCTGGCTTATCGCTATCTATAAGCGGAAGTATGCCGTCAAAAGCCGCTTGCTGCTCAACATTGAATGCGATAGGCTCTGGATTTTCAAGAAGTCTTATTTCGGGTCTTCTGAAAACCTCATGTTCCTGTACAGAAATGATGCCCTGTCTTTCAAGGGCATTAATCACTGCAGATGTTGCGCCTGTGTGGTGAAAAATATCTCTTATCGGCATACTTCCGGCTCCGGCAAGAATATCAAGCACATCGGCCTGACGGGGCGCTGCCGACCTTTTTTGGTATGCCAGAACATCAGCGTCTTCGCTATCAATATTTAAGACGGCAATTTTTATCGTCTTATCGTTTTGCCGTCGGGCACCGTCTTTAAACCACATGCCCGCCGGCAGCATAGCTCTGAGTGCATCGAATACGGTGCAGAAAAACCTATCGCTCATCCAAATGGCAAGCCTCAGATGCTCCTCACTCAACACAGGGGCGTCATCCAGAAGGCTTTCGATGCTTTTGAGCTCTTTTTGGCTGTTTGAGCAAAGTGAAAGAATCACTCCTTCACTTTTTCTGTTACCATTTCCAAAAGGCACTGATACCCTCATACCAGGAACGGCCAGAGCGGAAAGTGACTCTGGTATGATGTAATCATATGGTTTATCAATTGCGTATATCGCGCTGGATACAGCAATTTTCGCTATGCATTGACTCATAGCTGATGTATTAAAGGTCTTCGGGTAGTGTTATGCGCAACTCACCGGCAGCTATTTCCGCGATTGCGCGAGAAACAGGCTTTTCGTTATATATCTCTTCACGCTCATTTACACTGTTTGAAATGTCTCGTGAACGCCTCGCAATGATATTGACGAGCAAATACCGGCTGTTTACCTGCTTGAGCAGGCTTTGCAGTGATGGATATAACATTTATAGTCTCCTTAACGGTAAGACAGGGACGGCTCTCTGTCTTATGGTTTTTATTTTAAGACAGAGAACCGTCCCCTGTCCTGTCTATGATAGAAAGGATTTCCTCAGCGGCGCGATCAATGTCATCATTGACGACAACGAAGTCGTAATCTGATTTTTCCTCCAGTTCAAGCCTGGCACGCTCAAGTCTTGCATGAAGCTTTTCTTCAGATTCGGTTTTGCGTCCGCGCAAACGCTGTTCTAGCACCTCAAGACTTGGTGGAACAATGAAAATCGTCACAGCTTCAGGGTCTAATGCCATAACTTGTCTCGCACCCTGAACCTCGATTTCAAGCAATATATCTTTTCCGTAATAAATACAATCTTGAATCAGGCTCTTTGGGGTTCCGTAATATTCACCGATATATTCGGCGTATTCCAAAAAAGCGTCACTTGAAATAAGTTCCCGAAAACGCTCATGGTCTACAAAATAATATGAGACCCCATCTACTTCACCATCGCGGGGCTTGCGGGTTGTCGCGGAAATGGAGTAATAAAGCTCCGGCCTAAGCTGCCTCAGGCGCTCGATTACGGTTCCCTTTCCTGTTCCGGAAGGTGCAGATATTATGAAAAGTCGTCCCTTTTGCTCACTCATCGTTTTGCTCCCCAGTTTCCTGATCGCTTTTGCCTGTCAGACGGCCTGCAACGGTTTCCGGCTGTATCGCCGAAAGGATTATTAAGCCGCAATCTGTGATTATAACAGCTCTTGTCCTTCTGCCGTATGTTGCATCAATGAGCTGACTTTTTTCCCGAGAGTCAGATATTATGCGCTTTATCGGCGCAGATTCCGGGCTGATAATCGCGATTATCCTGTTGGCCGAAACCATGTTACCAAACCCAATATTTATAAGCTTCATGGTTTCTCCTTTCGAAAAATTCTAAACCAATGTATGTTATCACAAAATTATTGTTTCGTCAAATGTTGCAGCAGCGACGTTGTCAAGTTATTTTGGGTATTTCTTTACCGAACGCCCATCGGTTTTTACTCAATATTTTGAGCCTGTTCGCGTATTTTTTCAATCTCTGCTTTCATATCGACAATGACCTTTGCCATCTCGGCATCGTTGCCTTTTGAGCCTATTGTGTTTGCCTCTCTATTAAACTCCTGAACAATAAAATCTATCTTTCTGCCTATTGGTTCATTGCTCTCAAGCATTTCACGAAGCCCGGCTATGTGGCTGCGCAGTCTGACAGTCTCTTCATTTATGGCCACTCTGTCGGCAAACAACGCAGCCTCGGTGAGTATACGAGCTTCATCAATATTAACGGCTTGCAAAATCTCCTGCATACGTGTTTCAAGTTTTTTTCTGTATTCAGCAACGCTTTTTGGGGAAATTTCCTCTACAGCATCAGTAAGACTTTCAATCAGGTCAAGCCTCATGATTATGTCGTCTGCAAGCCTCTTTCCTTCTCGCGCCCTCATTTCATTAAAGTCAGAGATTGCTTCTTCTAGGATAAGGCAAATATCCGAGCAAAGCTGTTGTGCATCAGCCTGCTTCTTCTCTGCTCTTAAAACATCTGGGAAGCGTGAGAGATCCATCGTTCGAATCTCACCGGATAAATCATATTCGTTTGCCATATCGCGTAATACTGCGATATATGCCTCGGCCAAAGGACGGTTTATTTTTATCTCCACATCGTCTGAATTTGCAGAATCAATAGAAACAAATACATCAACCTTTCCTCGAGAAATATATTTGCTAACCAATGATTTCATCGGTTCTTCAAACGATATATAGACTCGGGGTGTTTTGATCGAACAATCTAAATATCTGTTGTTGACGCTTTTGAGTTCAACGGAAATTTCAAGCTTTCCCGATGTGCCTTTAGCGCTGCCGTATCCGGTCATGCTTCTGATCATAATTGCCCTCCGCTCTACACTTTTCTATTTATATATTTTGATATCCTGTTTATATAAAACCATATAAGCTTTGTAAAACCGTAGTCAAAGAAAAGAAATACAATATTGCCACCTAGATAAACCAACCAGATTCCCGGCAAATCACCGAAAAACCCGATCAACAAATGTCTCATAAGAAACCATACAATGGTAAGCGCAGCATTAAAAACAGCCAGTTTTAGAGCCCATTGCAGCAAATTGCCTCTGCGCTGCTCAATCAAACTTTTTAACACAGGGTAATAGCCCAAAAACACGATAAACAGCAAAGCCGCAACCCTATTGGGTATCAGCAATAGAGATAACGCAGAGCTGGCAACAAACACAAATATCCCGAAACTCAATCCAGATTCAATAACTGCCGCAGCTACAAGAAGCGATGCAACAGCAACCAGACCGAGCTGCCCTGTCGGCCAAAGCGATGCAATATACAATAAAACGACAGTCAGCGCTGTAAAAAGCGCTGCTAATGTCAAAGAACGTGTTTTTTTGTTCATATAACTCCCGATTTAGCTGCAACGGCAGCACATATTCATACATAGCATTGCCGCACAACAATCACAAGCATCACATCCCTGCTCTGCCATCGGCCTTTGACCTTGGCCGTATGATCTGTATGCATGACCGCCCTGACTCATAAACGAAAGCGCCTGCCTATACTCACTGTTGCCCGGCTCCATATTTACCGCTGACTGAAAATGAGTAAACGCATCATCAAGCCAGCCCTTACGATAACAAAGGCTACCCATAAGGAAATTCCACTCAGCATTTCTGGTCGGGAAGTTTTTCAGAAGCTGCTCAGCATACTGCAAATCGCCCGAATTTATTGCAACCCGAACTTTCTGCCCCTCGGCAGTGCCACCGGATGAACCAGAGGAGCCAGAGCCAGGTCGATAAGAACCCGCACCTGCCCCACCTTCACGCATTTTTTGTATATTATTATATGCCTCGTTGACTTCCTTCATCTTCTCTTGGGCAAGATCGGACAGAGGATTGTCATGATAGTTATCGGGGTGGTATTTGCGTACCAGCTCACGATAGGCTTTTTTCACTTCATCGTCTGATGCATTTGCATTAACACCAAGGATTTTGTAAGGATTATTCATCAAGTTTCATCCATTTCTTATTATTCTTTCGCCCGGGTGGCCACCGATGAGTTAACACACGTGAACATGCATCTGGCATCCCCAAGTATATCATATTTTGCAAAATTTGTGACCATGGGTTCTCAGGCAATAGCTCAAAGGCTGATGTTACGAGGTTGTTTGAGTGTATGAGTGTGGTTTCAAGCCGATTTAAGACATCGCTCGGCAACACACCACGCTCGGATGGGTATATTACAGCAATCGGATTATATCTGCCGAATTTTACATCGCCGCTATAATCATCACAAGCATCAATAATGTAAACCCAACGACCCAGGTGATATAGCATTTCGGACATAGAACGGCGTGATGGCTCTGGCAACTTTTCAGGAACAGCAGCTTTCAGAATGTTTGCAAACTTGTCAGCGGCACCGTCAAGTGATACCAGAGCTGAAGATTCATAAGAGGACAGTGAAAGAAGCTCATCTTGCACACAGCGATCAAACTTTTGAAAATCAGACTTTGCTTTTTTGTAAGCACGGGACAGTATCAAAGAAAATGCTCTGTATGGCAAGGATTTTATGAAAGATTCGTCGTTTATGCTATCACGTAATTTCCACCATGTAAGTATAACGCTAAAGCCGGCGCACATATCAAAGGATTCGTTTTTTTGACAATAGCGTTTCTTACGGCAAGGGCTTGCGATACATCGTGAGCGCCCAATCGTTATTGGTGTATCCTCACTCCACAGAAGCATGGTTAAAAAAACCAGTTCATAGTTTAAAATAAATCGGGAGACAAAACCATAGTTTTTCCCAAGCGCATGGCATAGCCCACAGTAACAAGCTTTAAATTGTTCAAGCTCCCTGACTTTAAGCTCCCCTTGTAATGGTCGAATATATCCAAACATTACGGCTCATCATCCATATCAGGTGCGATTCGGATTGAAATTCGGGTTTCACCTATCGGGCCAATATATGCATCGGTTCCGTCAATATAAACTCTTGAAAGCAGCCGATGCCGCCCCACCGGCTGAGCCGGGAGATCACTGAGATCGGCGACAACTCTTATGTCCATTGCCGTTATGCCTTCCAGATCCTCCGCTCTGCCGCGTAGCCTTACATCAACGCTTGTTGTAACAAATTCAACCACATAGCCCGGTGGAGGGTTTAATAAGAATAAATTCTCAACGGCATAATCTACAACATCCAATCCCAGAACTTCAACCCTGATTGTAGCCATTGTTTCGCCAGAGTCATTATGTATATGCGATGGAAGCACGATTGGTCTTTCCTCTGTCGCAATAGAAGAAAATGCAGACATATTGATAGCTCCGAGTACATGCGGCGGAAGATCACGTAGCGCTTCGGGGTCGCCCGAAATTGTAATGACAGGCGGCACAACCGACCAAATAGTGTTTTGATCCGTTGACCCTGCACCATGCGATGGGTGGACTATAAGCGGGATTTCTTTTACTTGCTTGATCGGCACAGTAACGCGAATGTTGTCGTGGCTGGTCGTAAGCCCTTCAAGTACGGATTCATCAAGCTCGTACCCATACTCGTCAATAAGGACAAAAGCCAGGTCGTCTATATATGTGGTTGACAGATTTTCCCTGAAAATCGGTACATTTGCATGATCAATTCTGGATATCACATCTTCCGGCCCTTCAACAGTTATTGTCATCGGAAAAAACTCGACAGGATCAGCAATCAAGTCCTCAGAAGCGGTGCCTCCGTTATACTCTACATGAACAGGAATGGTTCTTACCGACACCCTGTCAATAAATAGTGTGATCCGCTCAACGCTGGGCGTTATTCTGGTTATTGAGCCGCGGTTTATGTCGTTTGGTAAAGAAATGACGTAATCAACAAACACATGTCCATTTCGAGTTACATTGAAGAGGTCGATTTCGACCGAAACTGAGTTATTAGATAAACGCGTCAAAATGGAACGTCTTGCTTCAAATGTGATGTCCATAAACTCTGGCTCGACTGAAACGATTAGAAGACCACGGTCACGTAATGAGTCCATGTTTATAAACTCTATCGGGATATTATCTATGGTTTGAACCAAGTCCTCAGTGCCGTCTGAATATTCTACATACATCCAAAGCGCTATAGCAGCAAGCAGAGCAAAAACTATGAAAAAGGCTCTACTGGAGAATATTTTAGCTATTTTGTTGCGTAACATTTAATTATTCTCCTTTTTTTTATTTTTCTTGCTTTTTTTCTGCTCTTCACCCTTTTCCGGTTTGATATTCCCGGCAGTAATGAGCTCTTTTCGCAGAAGTTTCTCGACAGTATCGCCTGTCAGGTGACGCTTTAACATCCCATCTACCGCGATAGATATGGTTCCGGTTTGCTCAGAGACAATAAGAACAACCGCATCAGAGCGCTCACTGATTCCAACTCCGGCCCTATGCCTCATCCCCAGATCGCGGCTGAGATTGATGTTATTTGAAAGTGGGAGCATACAGGCTGCCGCAAGCAACCTTCCATCACGAATAATCAGAGCGCCATCATGCAGTGGTGAGTTGTGGAAAAAAATGTTTTGTATAAGCTCTGATGAAGCTTTTGCATCAATGTTAGTTCCTGAAACAGCGTAATCATTGAGACCTACCTCACGCTCAAAAACAATGATTGCTCCGGTGTTGCTTTTAGCCATATTGGTGCTTGCGGTCGCAGCGCCTACAATGCCTGCTTCAATATTTTCGTATCTGCTGCGCTTGATAAACATGATGTTAAACTTACTTGTACCCATGCGTTCAAACATCTTTCTGATTTCCGGCTGAAATAGGATTATAAGCACAATAATACCCATTTGCAGAACTTGACGCATAAGGAAACTCAGCACGGCCATATTGAGCATATTAGAAATCCAGGCAACTGCGACAACAAAAATTATGCCTTTCATGATACTGCTGGAGCTGGTTTTTCTCATAAAAGACAAGACACGGTAAATAATGAACGCAATAATCAGGATGTCTATGACATCCGTAACAACTATTGTGTTCCTAAGTGACATGAGCATCCCTATAGCCACTTCATACAGATTTCTTATTGTTTCCAATATCTCGACCTCAGAATTTGTTTGTTAAATATTGTTTAGCTGATTGGAATTTTAAGTATACATCACTTTTGGGGACAAAACAATAGGTTTAAGCTGGCGGGAGTCTAACTCCCGTCAGCTTTAGCAACACAACAGCATATGCAGCAATACCTGAGTAGTCTCCGGTAAATCCCATCTTTTCCTCAGTTGTAGCCTTTACGCTAATCTTCCCGACCTCGACAGACAAAGCTTTTGAAAGCCTATGACGCATATCTTCGACAAACGGTGCAATACGTGGCGATTGCAGCACAATTGTCACATCGGCGTTACCCAAAACATATCCCTGGCGTGTAACCAACTCGTAAACTCTTTGAAGAAGCTGGACACTGTCTGCATTATGATACTTCTGGTCAGTGTCGGGAAATAGCTTTCCAATATCGCCCAGAGCCAACGCCCCAAGCATTGCGTCCATTAAAGCATGAACGGCCACATCTGCATCGGAATGACCGTCCGGCCCGAATGGACACGGAATCTCTACACCGCAAAGAATGAATTTGCGGCCATGTTCCAGCCTATGTACATCATAACCAAATCCTATCCGCATAATTTCTACCTATTCAAAAGCAAGGCTTTTGCAATATCAATATCCTCTGCGGTGGTCAACTTGATATTGTTTCTGGAACCTTGAGTTATGTATATCGGTATATTAAGCAACTCAACTGCCATGCAGTCGTCAGTGATATCTGGTGAGTCTTTCATCGCTTTGGTTAAAGCGCCTTTGATAAGATCAGCATTAAAAGTTTGAGGTGTCTGGATTTCGACAAGATCCTGCCTGTCAATGGTTTCAAGCACAACATCACGTTTTATTTTTTTAAGCGTAGAGCTCACAGGGATACCGGGTGCGGCGGCATGACGCTTTGTAGCTTTGAGTATCGTTTTTTCAATAGTCTTCTGGTCAATGCATGGCCTCGCACCATCATGTATGGCGATCAGTTCAGTTTTCCATGAAACGGCAAAAACGCCGTTTATAACTGATTCGAGCCGGGATGTCCCCCCTGCCATAACCTTTGTCACCTTATCTATTTGATGCGCATCGCACATTGCCGCGACTGTCTCAACCATATCTTTACGCACCACAACAACAATCTCATCAATATAATCGCATTGAGAAAATGCTGACAGCGTATGAACCAGAACCGGAACCCCGCCTATTTCTACAAAAAGCTTGTCAATGCCTCCCATTCGTTCTGATGAGCCTGCTGCAGCAATGACAGCAGCGCATTGAGACGGAATGCCAAATACTTTTTTTATTATACTCTTTATCACTAACATATTTTAATGGGCATTCCTTTCATTAGTATTACAAAATAAAAGATTAATGGCAGCCATAATGCCTGAAGCAGCATTATGGTTGCCATGCTTTATGGAATAATAAAATCTCTGTTTCCACTTGACAAAAATTTCTCCCACTAAAGTTTTAAGAAACTTGCCTTAATCTAGGCAAGCGAAGCATTTATTCGTGATTCAACTTCTTCATAAGAGAGCTTTTTGGATAAAACCAACTCGGATATAAGTATCTGCTTTGCAGAATGCAACATTTTTCGCTCCCCGGTTGACAGTCCCTTTTCAACATCGCGTGACATGAGACCTTTGACAACACGGGCTACTTCTATCAGGTTACCGCTTTTTAGTCTTTGCATATTCTCGCGATACCGTCTGTTCCAGTTTGAGGTCATTTCAGCATCAATACTGGGAATAGAATCCATTAAAGCATCGGCTTCAACCGAATTAACAATAGGTCTAACACCTATTTGCTCTGTGCTTTCCGTCGGGATCATAACAACCATGCCGCCGGCAGGCATTTTTAGTATATAGTATTTTCTGATGCATCCGTTCATTTTTCTTTCTTCAATACTATCAATAACACCGGCTCCGTGCATTGGATGAGCAATCATATCGCCAATACTAAACATCAATAAAATCTCTCCCATACGGTCGGCAATCCGTTCTAAGCGATTAGCGCTTGGAATAAGTTGCAAACCAATTTATATGTGGTATCTGCAGCGCTACGCTTACGATACTGCAACATTAAATTTCATCCCACCGCAGACATTATACCTCTTTAAGACTAAATTCGCAAGTGTTAACATAATTCTTTTTTGAAAATGGTAAATTTAAACATAATAAGCCGGAAACATAAATACATTTCCGGCTTATAGCTTAGTTAAATTGTGCGCTGAACAA
>Ga0123355_10003890_pt1 | contig 21608 bp, 12 predicted proteins | sample TergutEmb28metaG_3_FD_89872 | JGI IMG/M metagenome (GOLD analysis project Ga0123355, IMG submission 89872) | Embiratermes neotenicus P1 segment gut microbial communities from Petit-Saut dam, French Guiana - Emb289 P1 | ecosystem: Host-associated > Arthropoda: Insects > Digestive system > Gut ...
AAAAAGGGAACTTAAAAAAATAACCAAAAAAAAAAAATAAAAAAAAAAAAAAAGACAATTTTTGGAAAAAAAAAAAAAAAAAAAAAAAAAAAAAAAAAAAAAAAAAAAAATGTCGCTTTTACAAAACATGGAAGAAAAATAACACTGGCCCTCGTGCAGGCATAATTTTTACTTGAAAGCCTCATGGGGAAAGGCTTACTGTCAGATCTACGATTAAATCGTAAGATACTATTAAAATGCTTGTATTTATTTGGATCCCAGTATAGTCCACATAGAAAATAATCGGCTTGGTGGGTTTGACGTTTCATCGACTTTAACCAACTGACAGCAGCGAGTGTTCGGTCGAAAGAAAAAAGTTTGTGTTAAAAGAATTACATTCGACAGCTCCCATAAAGACGGCTGCCCTTCATAACGGAAAGAAAATATTTTCAAGGACGTGAGGTTTCTTCTTGGACTGCTTGACCCTTGAATATGGGGCCGACAGGTTTTCCCGAAACGTAATTAACAAACTACCCTTCTACGCTGCGTAACATCCCAGAAGAGCACGGATCTTAAGTGTAAGTTCCTTCGCATGCTTAATCAGTTAAGATGCTATGAAAATGTTTGGGGGAGCACACGTGGCGTCATGCCAAGCATTCCTCACGTTGGCAACGGCCTGAGGTAAGACTGACCAGCTACATGTTCCGGTTGCTCTGTTCCCCAAGTACTCAATGGGCAGGAAGTCGGATACACCCACCAACTGGTCTGAACCACCATCACACTTACACGCATAAAAACAAGGAACACTTAAATACTTCACAGAGATGACATTCGTGCCGGATAGGAAAACGTTTCAGAAGAATAAAAAACCAATATATTTCGGGCATAGTAATGCCCGAAACATGTTGAGCCTATAATAAGTACAATAAAATAATAAGTGGCATCTAGTCGGTTTTGTTTATTCTTCAGTTATCAAAATGATGCACGGTCCAATAAACATCAGGAAAAATTTCAGTTTGATGTTTTCCTTATAGATCAGGATTTATTTCGTACTGCGAACAATTTTTCATTCATTTCTACTTCTTAACTATTATTTTGTGTCCTAAAATTTTCACCATTTTTTTATTTCGCTCTCTTATGTATGTTTCCTTACCAGCCCACCGAGTTACATGAAGGAGTTAAAACAAACGTTTCCGCTATGGAATGGCCAAGCACAACCACGCTCAATATTTTTAGACGATGCGACTTGGAATGGCTTCCGAGGACCAAGTCCTTTCAATGGACATTTCCTGAAACTGGCAAAAATTTTCTGAATAAGATGGACTAGTGGAGAGAGAACCTCTAAAAATATACGTACGAAATGGGCGTAAAAGGGTCCTTACATTCGTAATATTTTACCTATCCTTGTGGTTTTTGTGTTACCCTCATATCTGTATGTGTGGTACTGTCCCGTTTACTTTCATTTTTTGATCCATGAATGAAAAGTTTCCTTGCGCTCCATAATATCATTATATTTCTCATACCAGCTGGGTGTATTTGTTACATTTAGGTATTACTGCGATCTGAAAACTTATAAAACGTTGCTGAAGTTTTTAAAACAAAATAACACATGTTTAGATCTAAAACTTATAACCCAAAGTTAATTTCGTGTTGATGGGAGAGTCGATATCCTTTAGTGAATGTTTCCTTCGTGTTCGGTTTTTAGGGAAGGAATCCCGTGGGAAGAAGGGGAATTCCAACATATTTTAGTTGAAATTCTATGACCTTTGTTATTTGGAGGCTGTTTTGATACAAAAAGAAAGGTACAATTCCCCATACAGCCACGTACCCTCGCCTGCACGATTCAGTGCGAGGCACTGCTCCGTATTGGTGCGAGGCAGGGACGTACTAAGGGAATTCCGCCTGTGTTTTGGGACGAAAGTACGAGTTCTGCATGCAAAATGAGATGCCGAATGCAAATATTTGTGGAGCTGATACAAAGGGTGAAGTCCGGCCTTGCTGGACAAAATTGTGGGACGTGCTTAGAGATCACAATACGAAGAACAACACGGATCTCTTTGTGCTGGAAGGCTAATTATTATTATGCAAAACTACAAAGGTTTGATTTCTAAAAAATTTAGTACAAATTGGAATATGTCAATTCTAAAGGATTTTGAGGACAGTATATTCCACATACCACAAACAAGTGCCCGGACTTCGTCCACTACTAGATATTTTTTAATACGATATAACGAAATTCAGAAGCTAAGTAACTGGAAGCAGAAAACATATGAACTTAAAATATTGTAGAATACATTTCTGGCTGATCGGTGCTGCGGTAGAATATTTTTTATATCAAAGCACAATGCTGCTATAGATACATTAACGCAAAAGGCCATGTTGATTATTTTAGTGTGCTAATTTCTTGGTTGATGATCATCTGAACGAATGAACTGAAGAAGCATAATAAAAAAAAGTCTTAGATAAAACGGAGGACCGGATCCCTGTCAAGAGGCAAAAAGTATAAAGATTTTATTTTTTTACAAAAAGAATAGGCCCCATGTGTTATCGATGCGGGGGCCAAGAGGACATGCATCCTGCAAACGACAACGCTGAGGGCTGCTTCGTCCGCACCTGAGCTATAACTATATAAGTCATTTCCTGTTTTTCAGGTGATCTTCCAGAGTACTGGTGATATTTTAGAATTTCTGAAGATGTCTTACCTTAACGTGTTAGTTATGTTCTCACTAGACCTGTTTTGTTAAGATTACCGGGTTCATTTTCACACTTGTCTCGTCCAACCTGCATACATCGGTATGTGCCGCACATCATAATTGCTTGTGTTTTGGAGGAATAAGTTTCGATTCTCAGCTGAGGTACTTACTAAGGATTTCATGTTTTTTTACAGAATCTCTAGGAAAGTGCCAGAAAAATACATTTTATACTACAATCACTAACCCAATCATCCCTTCCTTCTTCATTGCATTCACTTTTCCGTATATGGTATGTCCATTCTGCAAGTCACTGCGCGCCGTTATTCGATGTTTATACCTTCAGAGAAGCGCCAGTTAATTGATCGTAAACTTCAATCAGGTATGAAACTTTTTAACTTTTTAATTATAGTACATTTTATTTCATCTGACACATAATTCCTGAAAATCAAATAAATGATTTGAAACATACTGCATACAATAAAATGAGTAACAACTAAGAAAAATATTGTACCTGAACAAAGTTAAGGTATCAGTCAACAGTCCTGCTCCTTCACTGAACTCCATAGCAAAGAATCGGTTAAATTGAGGTCACAAGCAAAACGACTGATATGTTACAGTTGAACTTTATAACATACACCAGCACAAAACATCCCACACCTGAGGCGCTAAATCGCATGGAGAAGAAGTTGGCATGAAGGTAAACTCGACAAATTTGGCACCATGACACTGTATTGTGGGGTGAAATGTAACCACCTCCCACCAACACAGCACAAGCAATGCTTTGTTGTATACAAGACCCCCCATCACCACCTACGACAATGTTCACGCTACATCTGGCGGATGAAGCATGGCCTCCTGACAGCAAGCAACATTCAAACCACGAACACAATTCCTGCAGTATATATATATAAGAAGAACGGTAGTCGTAGGACACTAGTGGCGGTGACATGCGACTTGGGGATGAAATAAAATAGAGTGTTATAAAACGACCAACGCGCCTCTGCAGATTAGAACCAAGGAAGGATATTTTATAAAGGAATAGTGCGACAAAAGAAGAAAAAGGGAGAGCTTCAACAATGCTAGACATCGTAAAGAACAGACGTCGACTGGGGCAATATGTTTACAAGCTGTGGTATGTGGGCATGATACAGGAGTCTATTAAAAGTAATTGATGGAAAGAAAACTACAGGATGCATCTGGAAAAAGGGGAAGCGAGATACAATGATATGATATGTGAAGAATTTCATAAAGTTCTACCGAAGAAGAGCTGAACGAGTTGGAACTTACGCCTAACACACGCACACGTGGGCGAAAGATTACGTGTAACTACGTGCTTGTTTATTTTTTATTTTCTCTACCCAAATGTTTGAATTCGGTATTTCAAAAACGTGCTGGTTCTCAGACTCAGAGTCCATGTCTGCCACAATACTGGAATGAAAAAAGGGAAGGGACAAAGAGAATGAAGAGGTAGAGGTAAAAACGGAGGAAAATAAGAAAAACTAAGAAGGTACCTTACTATCGTCATAGCATCTGCAGTACAAAAACATGACTTGCAACAATATTTACGTTTTCCAGTTTATACTGATAGGAATGGGGCGTAATTAAAGCGCGTTGGTTGGAAGTGAAAAAGACGCAAACAGTGCTAAGCTGTGAAGTGTCCAATACTGAACCATGGTTAACAGATTACTGGGGTATCTAGTTTGAACGAAATAGCAAGAGAAATGTTTGAAGAGCGTACAGTAAGCTCGGGTGAGTAACAATGAAAGTACGTTGATAGGACTTCAGTTCAATAAATACAAGTATATATTTCTTTTGGTGCATGAAATCTGTACAAGAACCCACAACATTATGGTTGTGCTGATCAATCTTTATACCCACATTCTTTGTGTTTCTTGATCAATTAAGTACAGTATTAGAAGTTCACATTAGAATTTGTGCGCATCATTTGTTGCCTCTCCTACTTATCCTATATAACCCATAATCTAAATGAAGAAGTAATCAAACTTCACAGATGTCCGTGCGAGTAAAAAAACACGCACGCGTATTGGAAGGCCTACAAGACAGTTACAGGTCTCAATCAAAACTACATTTGTCATGTGAAGCACTCATTGATAAGTCAGATACTTACCTTAATTCAGAAGAAAATAAACTATGTCTATTTTCAACACATACCGAATTCGATTAGGCCAAATATAGGAGAAAATAATCCACAGTTCCTTGGAAATAAAAGTGTAACTGATGATAAAACTAGCAAAACATGAAATGCTTGCACACCGAGAATAAAAGGGAAAGGAAGTGAACCATATATTAAAATAAAATGGACGAGAAAGAAAATCCGAATAAGTACACGCTATATACATAACCTAAACTGATCCAAGCCTGTGACAGAGTCATATAAAAGCGTTTCATGCCAAGACAAACCATTCTGAGCAAGTAGGAGCAGAGTATGAGGATAAACGGTGAGGTGGAAGAGGACAATAGCAGAGATCTTGACTAAGTAAGAACAAGAGGAAGAATGGGATGTGGGATAGCACATTAGATGCCAGAGAAAACCCAGCAGGGCATGGCCAAGTAAAAATGGAACACGAGAGAATATTGTGGGGTAGAGAAGAATATTTGGTTGTGAGTACGGTAGAAGTCGTCGAAAAATATCTTTTTCTCGTGAAATGATGAGCAAAAGTGACTGTCATCGTACAGAACCACATTCAAACGTAAGGAGAAAAAATGATAGCGGGAAAAACTTTCGATTTCTTCCCGCTTTTAAAAATTATGCGCAACAACGCAATATAATAGTTGCGCTTCGAGAACTGCAAGATACAACCATGTAACTAAATTACGTCAATTGAATCGCTCTAGCCAGTGCCTTAGCACGAAATCAGTACAAATATTTATGGACTATAAAACAGTTCTATGTTTACGGCTTATGCTTATTCATTTTAAGCAGGCAGAGGGGAGTAATTTTCCGGAAGAAAGAAAAGAAACACAAAAATAAGGACACAAGCATCGAAACTGAAACACAAACCTTTCCTTGTACTTTCTCCTACCGCAGAAGACCGCTTCAATGAGAATTTCCTTTGGTATTAGGCCGGTATTTCCGTCGCTCCGGGAAGACGATTTACTACGTCAAAAAAATACACGACGTGAAATCTTTTATGTTATTTCCATTCCAATGTCCATGTTCGTCCCTTTAACATCGATCCATCATCAACCGCAAGGGTCAAGTTCATGAAAAACATCGCGGCTGGAAATCCAAAGATTTCGGGAAGAATTTCAGGTTACGGGGAAAAAAAAAGGTGGCTGTCGATAGTGATATAATATTATATTATATTACATTATATTATATTATATATTTGTTAACTGCAATTGGGTTGACAGCCGGTGGCAGTAGTACAGTGCACATTTACACACGAACAGTACACAGAACACAATGAAACAGAATACCCCGAAAGAAACATATGTAGCAATAAGAACAGAAAAACATAACAATAAGAATGCATAGTTTACAAAATTAAACAGAAGCATACAAAATATACAACTATATATTCAGTGATAAAAATAGAACCAAAAGAATATGAAAGAATGTGATAAACGAAACAGCCATAGTTTTCCACTTTCTGTTACTTTACTGCATACAAAAATATGTAAGAAAACTTTGATTGCAATTTCGACACATGAAAATAATCACAACAAGGCGCAGTAATGCCGTAATTTGGGAGCGAGCGAACTGTTCCATATTATCCTTACAGTCTTTCCCCAACACAATTCGTCTTTTGGAATCAACAAACATTTTCAATGTGTAGATACACTGAAAACCACACATACATAAAAACCAAACAGGGATGCTGGATAAAGATGATACCACTGGAAAACTACGGTTGAATAGAACCCGCGTTGTTTTGAAAACAAGTGTTAACAAATTACATAAAATCGAATACATTCGTACTTAACGTATATCTACTGCTAATGTTTCCTTTTTTAAATCACTCACACTTTTCTTACAGTGTGCCAATTGCTGAGGTAACGTCACATTCAGGAAAATTTGCGGCCGGTCATGGAGTCATAAGTCGAGCGGTATTTGAGAAGTAAATGTAATGGTCTGTACTGAATTAGGGCGATAATATGGGAAACCTAAAGGCAGTCTTTCTATAACTGAGACATGATCGGACATTAACTAGTACTGCCTAGTACTGACTAGTATTAACACTCCAAAGATTTACAGTGTTGCAATGGCTTTTCAGTGTGTCGAGACCAAATGAACACGTAAGACACGAACGCACTAAATAGTAAGATATGTTTTCTGCGTAGCTATAGAAAAAAGTAGGATCCATAAAGCAGTGCAAACACACCGTTTAGACCAGAAGTGCATAAATCCTCAGCGTCAGGTCGCCCGGCGACTAATGTTTATACGGTGGAGCCGATATTTGTCCTTAGTAGGACACTTGCTTCTTATCACCTTTCTCGTTTCTAGATATTTTACATGATTCCTAGATTTTGGAAAATCTGTGCATCCTTGGTTCATATAGAAACAAAAACTACGATTATTTCTATGTCCCCACTCACATCGCAAACGAAGTAAATGTCAGAATCATGTTGCTGCGAAGTTCTGTGCAATCAGAATCAACTGCAATGGGCTTTGGTTGTAGTTACATTTGTAGCTGCCACAAAAATGGATCTATTACAGTTGAAACATCTGACATTTTCCCGCCTTTCTCTAAATTCTGTACTAGCGTTCGGTCCCTTCCTTTTTCCTTCCGTCCTCCGTGACGTCATCGCCAAAACAGTTTGTATTCCGGCGTCTACATTGTTAATCAGCTTGTCTTCATCCTGCACGTTACTGCACTCCATTCATTAATAAAGGTGTCTAAATAACTTCATTAAAACTCAACGTTCTATGTTTTAATTTTAGAAAAGGACATTCATCCCTCGAAATGCTTTTAGGAAATTTTGCAGGCATAATTTTGTATTTATAAGTGCAATTAAACGCAAACCCGCTTAGCCAAAAAAAAAACCAAATACAACTTTCATGTTTAGCCGCAATAAACTTTTACGTAGAACTGTGTTCTCAGAACTCAGATAATGAGAGAAATATACAGTATTAAACAGTCACGCGACTGAAATCTATTCGTTCGAGCAGGGAAATCTGTATTCACGGAGCAGGTACAATTAATCAAAATAAATTGAAAGGAATTTAAAAATTAAGTCGCTCATACTCTCCTCTGGTCCTTATCACGTCCATAATTTCATGCAGAAAACAAGAATATTATGTCGTCATAAGAGAGAAACACCACACACGAAAAATCTTTATGAGAAAATGTGTCATTTTAAGAACGACTCGAAATGCCATAATTTTTGCTTCCACTTCAAGTCACACTAGAATAAACTAATCAACAGCAAAGGATTCATTCTTAACAGTAAACACGATATAACACACGTTCACACCATAAAGGAGATGTGTTAATATATCGTGTTCCGTTTCTTGAATTACACTAGACAGAATTTAGAGCAAATGAGCAATACGGAGAGAGGATAATTACGAAGTCATGTTGAACGGCACACCGTTTCTAAATCAAATCACAGTACAACATTTCGAAAACAAAACTTTTGATGCCCAAAAATGAGCGTTAGTCATAAAAAGAACCATAGAAAGACGGAAGTGTTTGCAGTGACAATATTAAACAAAGAATTTAACAGGACCAAAACAGAAACGCGGCAAAATGAGTAAAAAATACCAACGCAGGGAGAAAAACACCATATCATTAGCTAAACATAAATGAATGGCAGACGGGATTATCACGACCTTCTGTTGTGCAGGACGCAGAAGGCCTATTCCCCTTATCCATTTCGATAATTCTGAGTGCACTTCCATATGTTTGTGTCACTGTCGAAAAAAAAAAGAAAAAAGAAGTGTTTTAAAGTCCTCAGAATCTTTAAATAGGCTGAAAATGTATCTATGGCTGACTACACAGAACGAAAGCACTAAAAGATACATTAAAATATGAATAAGTACATGAACAGAAAAGTGTTGCTACCTATGCACTGAATGCCACAGGTGGTTAAAGCCTAAGCCAGTTCCTGCATTGTTACATTCTCATGATTGTGACTATGCTAACGCCTCCTTCAGAACAGAAGAATCTCTTTACTCTTCATCCCGTTTGTACTTCCTAAAAGAAAGGATCACATAAAAGAAATTGGAATGTATGTACTTGTCTAACACAATTTTATTTTATGGTAGAGATATGTATAGAATTTACTACATAGAGAACAACTACATGTTTCAGCACTTGACAATGGCCATCTTCAGGTTTAGAAATGGAAAAAAACTTAGTAAGCAGCTATACTCGACTTATGTGGGCAGTATACAGTAGGGAGGTAAGAGGTGAGGTGGGCACGAGCCCACCTCACCTATTACCTCCCTACTGTATACTGCCCACATAAGTCGAATATAGCTGCTTACTAAGTTTTTTTCCATTTCTAAACCTGAAGATGGCCATTGTCAAGTGCTGAAACATGTAGTTGTTCTTTATGTAGTAAATTCTATACATATCTCTACCATCAAATAAAATTATGTTAGACAAGTACATACACTCCAATTTAGTTTATTTATGAACACAACGGGGATGACGAACCTTACGATTATGAAAGGATCACATTTAATAAATTTAAATGACAAAACAGTAACTTAATCCCCAGAATATTCCATTCTGTCCCACTCTTTCTGAAACAAGGTGTGGAGCTGTAGTGGGTCTGATATTCTAAATGTACGTTACGTCCACCTTCAATGTCACTTCCCTAATTCGAAAGCACATTACAAGCTTCTACTTCAGAAATCTGCTAGTCGCCGTCTTGACTTCTGATGCTAATATGCGTTGTCATTCTAACCTATGAAAATCTTTCTTTATCTGATTACTGACGAAAATCAATAGTTTTAAAGCAAACTTCAGACTTACAAGAATGGCCCTTTGGACGTAAGACAAGGCATCACTGTCAATTAGTAGCACGTCGAGGTGTACTCGAGAAAAACTACATTCGAATCCCAATCGTGGAATCGCATATTATGGAGACAATCTCTCCACAACAGTCCGTAATCAGTGAATTGGAGACTAAAAATACTTCCAAAGAAATTGTGTTATTTCCACCTATGCGATTTACTGTAATAAAATTTGAAGCTTCTCTCCTTTTGGAACTAATGTTATTCTAATCTGCGTTTGAGTCTTTCAAATCATACTAAACGATCTGTACCTTTAAATGAGTGTGTATATTGAATTGTGTCCCTGAATAAATTATTAAATCAATCAGTCAATAAATAACCATATTAATTAATCAGTAAAGAAGATTGCACTCAATCAACTTCACTGTTGATGTAGGTCAACTTACTTAAACCTTTAAGTAAAGTTTTAGCAGAATGTAAGTTTTGTGAACCCCTGTCATATGTGCAGGAAGTTTTATGTTTATAGAGCCTCGTACTTTCTGGTGGCATCTATATCGGAAATAAGATATTGTTTTTTTTTTAACCGAAGGGTTACTTCTCAGCTTTATTCTTTTCCAGAAACCCCATATACAGAAGCAAGAGAGCGTAAGCTAAAATAGGACAAAAGACGAAAATGACATATTACTGATGTTAGCGATCTTCTTCCGGAATTGCTCTGCTGGGGGAGAACACTCACTGTCAGAACTTGCTGATGATAACGGTGGATGGCAGATGGTAACATTACGTTATATTTTAACTTCCAACAAAGAACCATTTCTTCGTTGTCTGTGTATTGTGAAAAGAGCTTCGACAGTGAAGTGCTCTCAGGTGGCTCTACACTTCTTTGCGGGCTTTTCACTTTCCTTTTTTGTGTACTCCTCTTTTTCTTCACGTTTCCTCATATAAAACTCTTGTGTATCTGTAGTTGGTAAAGATATATGGCATTTAGGGCACGCATTTTTAATATAAAATAAACAGAAGGAAAACTTTTTATGTTTGTACACGTGGAAGGATTAGTTTAACATGCACAGGAAACAGCAAGCTGCATTCAGTCTACAAATTGCATGCATAAATGCCATGAAGGCTGTAAGCTGGGTACTGAGCTCATGGCTGTAATTCTGCAAGAAACCTGCGATTCCTGAACTGGCATTTGTTAGCGAATGTTCTTGGACCTCAAGGAAACAGCACCCGTGCATCGTAGAGCTGTCTGTTACGATGTATGGAAAAGTGCATAATCCTTCAGACGTTTCAGTAACACCAGTACATACCAACCATAAAGTTGCTATTCTGCCGATACCGGTGGCTGCGCAGTCTGAGGCATGGGTTTTCGGCCGCTCGCTTGCTGGGATTTAGGGTCCAAATCCCGCCGGGAGCATGGATGCCCCTCTTATGACTATTATGTGTTGTCAGGTAGAGGTCTCTGCGACGGTCCGATCCCCCTTTCCAAAGGAGTCCTACTGCGTGTGCGTGTGTGTGTTATTGAGTGATAAGTGCAACAATAACTACACCTACCATGTGTAAGTAGAAAGTGGTCAGAATGAGAAAGAAAGAAAGAGAAAAAGGAAGAAAATTTGTTATTCTGAACCACCATAGATTCTTTCCTTGCTCATTACTGTTTTCTGTACCGCTTACCAATGCTGTATTTAACTGTAGATATTAAAATAACTGAACCTTAACCTGGCTTGTGATTGCGGTACTATATGAAGCTACTATTTTAACCTGGCATCCTTGCGAAAGTTGGTTATCACTCCGAGGGAAGGAAATTGTGGCGTCTAAGAATTAGGAACCGAGAAATGTATTTGTACTGCGCTTTGGACCACGCAATATATTTATGAATTTCATAGACTTCTCAGAACAAAGACACTTTTCTAAGCATCATTAACGATCTGTCTTTACTAAGAATGCGGATTGTTTTCTGCGAGTTAGGAGCAGAATCTTTGTATATAATGTAAATAAACATCAGTCTTAACATGCTTGATTTAAAAGATGCAGTTCCGGCCACTTAAAAATAAAACTCACAAATAGAGTTTGTAGCTAACGGAAATCAGGTCCTTACATGGTTTCATACAATATCTCTAATACAATTGAAACTACTGCGCTCTACCCTTCAGTCTTTCCTCCCATACACAACAGCCCATATCGTAGCTAAGAGAACACTGAACCGTATATGTCTGTCTGTCTGTCATGCCATATACGCGATCGATCATTCTGTCATAATGCGCACTGGCAGACCAATTACAAGCACGAGATGCACACATGTATCCAACAGAATATGCAGAACGGAGGCTGGAAGCAATGAAGAGGCACAAGGCATATTTTCATATTTGAATGCGGGTTCGATGCAAAAGTGTCTTATAGCCATGTTCACGTGACTAACGTGAATCTGTGAAGACCAAAGAACTTACAGGTTCACTTCAGTGCGTGTTCCATTTATGAAATTATCCCTGTGCCAGACTGTGTCGAAAGAGAATGTGGCTGATGAACAATGAACTGAAATTGACTTACAAGGAAACAATCATGGAATAATTGGAAAATGTCCCGGAAATTTCCTGGAGGCGTCGAGGATACCAAGCAGAACAGCAGTCCTGATAGACTGTCCCGACATGGATCTGAACAGGACATTTTTGAGATACAAGTGATAAGCTTAACAGATAATTCAACCTACTCGGTTACAGAACAAATAAGGTGTTTCGGATTGCTGTTGATTAAAAATTTAACAATAATTTTTTACTTGAATTTGTTATAAAACATTTACAAGTAAGAAGATCATGAACCAAAGATGGGTGATATAAAGCAGAACTCTGAAGATCAAATAATGGGCTTCATAATGTGTACTGGTTGCAAAGCACCAATCGAGAAATCAGCTACAAGATATTAACAAAGAGCGGAATGGGGCACTCAATGCCAACTGCACTTTGTATACCAAAACGGGTTGTCACACACATGTATAGAAGAATGTTAAATAACTGGGGCCTGTACCACAGATTGGAGAGACGTGAAAGGCTTTACACCTTTATGAAATAACTTGAAATGCCAACTTGATGCAACAAGGTAATTTTATTAATATATTCTTAGCTCGACATATTTCAGGTACATGCGCCCATCATCAGGAGCACTGGATGTTGAGTTATAGCACATGGTTTTCTGCACCGAGTTTTTGGATGGGTGGTGGTCTTGAGAGCCGCTGTGTAGGTCGTGTGTACGGTGCGGATGGTGCACGGCACGGCACCATCAAGTTATTTCGTAACAACACTCAAGTTAACAACTTTATGCCTACAAATCAAATGCCCACGTAAAGACGTAAGTGTAAATATGGGATCATAGTGACAGATTCAAGAAACAGACTGTTCTGACTGGAAATATCTGGCTAACGACAGCATGCGGCCAGATGTTACTAGTGTTATAGGAATATGTGGCACTTGTGAAGGCCTAATCGAATTTGGAATGCTAATAATTCAGAGCTGATTTCACTGTTTTAAGAACAAACTTTACATAAAGTAGCATCAACGTACTTTGAAAAATTAATATGACTTACTGCCTGGGATTTCTTCCCAAAATAGTGCACCATGTGGCCTTCATTTCACATATCTTCTGATAACTTAAATGCCCGAAGTCTGAATGTAATGATTTTGGATTTTCGCACTTATTCAACATAACGAATAATTACTCACTGAGAATGACATATTAGAATCTGAATCCTTCAACATCTTTACGTGTTTTGTGTTCCAAATTCATGCACACTGACAAAAAACCTACAAATAAACACCGACAGCATTAATCTATCTACAGATGTTAATGCAGTACTATCCAGTAGATTCTGTTAACATCCAGTATTGCTGTAAGCTATCTACAGATGTTAATGCGGTGCTGTCCAGTAGAGTCTGTGAACATCCAGTATTGCTGTAAGCTATCTACAGATGTTAATGCGGTATTGTCCAGTAGAGTCTGTGAACATCCAGTATTGCTGTAAGCTATCTACAGATGTTAGTGCAGTACTGTCCAGTTGAGTCTGTGAACATCCAGTATTGCTGTAAGCTATTTAGAGATGTTAATGAAGTACTGTCCAGTATAGTATGTGAACATCCAGTATTGCTGTAAGCTATCTACAGATGTTAATACAGTACTGTCCAGTTGAGTCTGAGAGCATACATTTATTCTTGGTAAGAACAGTCCTTTAACGTAGCCTAGATTCTGATCGGTTACCTCTCTTACATAATTCCACAGCTTAATAGCTAAACCAAACTGTTTTCCTGCTGTACAAAATAAAACATCCGCTACAGTAAGGCATTTACGTATTCTGCTTTGTCGTACTGTAGCAAGAATATTTGCTGGTTACCTTAGATTTATAGACCCAGTTGGTCACGCAAACAGCAACAGACACAAAAGTGTGCCTTCAAGTTAAAATACAGAGTGAGGTGGAATTACGGATCTGATTACCTTACAATAGCCTATTTTCCTTACTTTATAACGAAGGATAAACATGGTGTCATCACGCCAGTGTGCCCGCGTGTTTCTCTTAATGATTTTAGCACTAAATGACAAATTTTAATGACATCTGACACGAACACCACACCACCAGAAGACCGACCATCCTTCATCTTTTTACCTTTAAATTCCAACATGGCGGACATGACGACTTCCGAGGCCAGAACGATTTAACACGAATTAATGTAGAGTTATGAAATACCACTTATAATGTGGCTTGAAAGTTTGGTCTAAAATTAAGATATAAATACAGCTACGAATCTTGTATGAAGTGACGTTTATATGTAATATTACACCGACTGTTTTTATGGGCTACAGTGGAAGTGTTTAAGAAAAGCAGCGTACTAGCTGGATTGTTACGTGCAAGTGGATAGGAAAAATAATGCACAAATCTACAGTGTTTTCTATTGTTCCCACATACATATTTTAGACTGAAAAGTCCGTGGAAGAGTAGGCGTCCATTTCTTAAGGCATCTGTTTCCCAGAAAACGTTTTCTTACCCTTTAAGAGAGAGGGTTAGCTGTTGTTCCCCGTTTCTTATTATGCACTGTGATAAAATCAGCAATGAAAAGAAAAGAAAACTGCGCAGCAGGTGTGGAACTTGGGAAATGTCTAAGCGTACACAGTTTTGGTAGAATACCTGTAAGAATGGAATGATTTGGGACATTTAGGTGTAAAGGTAAAGTGATCCCGTTTCAGGCCCGGTGTGACCCAGAAGGTGGGTAGAGGTATAGCTCTACTATTTCATGACCGCGGCACTAGAAGGGTCAGCAGCACGCCCCGGCCGCACTTTACCCCCGGGAAAGAGCCGGTACCCATTTTACAGGAGTCTGGGTGGGCTCCAGGGCCGGTCTGTACGAGCAGAAAATCTCGTCCCCGCCGGGATTCGATCCCGGACCGTCCAGCCCATAGTCAGTCGCTATACCGACTGAGCTACCTGGCGCACACATTTAGGTGTAGATGGAATAATTATAATCGGTTCTTCACTGAACTACGTGTTAGAGCACAGACTGGATTAATATGTCTCAGGATATAGCCCAATGGTCTTCAGAATGAAGTGATGAAATTGTGGGTTAAATAATGGACTCTATAGATGATCATATATTAGTTTCAGAGGGTCTGCTCCTTGGAGTGTCTTGGCTCTCTGTTTTCCTGGATTAGTGTCTTATAAGGAGTTTCAATTTTCACTTACATCTTCCGAACCACTCTAAATGCCAACTCGTGAGAAATCCACTTAGCCCAATGTTCCGCTTCACTCAGTGTTGAATGCCGTTCTCCTAAGTCGCCGTGAACTGGAGGTAAAGTCCGAACGAAGTAAAACTCTGATGAATAAAATTAATTTAAACACATCCAGTTCTAGTGACTCTGGGCCGGGTAGCTCAGTCGGTATAGCGACTGACTACGGGCTGGACGGTCCGGGATCGAATCCCGGTGGGGACGAGATTTTCCGCCCGTTCAGATCGGCCATGGGGCCCACCCAGCCTCCTGTACAATGGGTACCGGGTCTTTTCCGGGTGTAGAGGCGGCCGGGGCGTGGGGCTGACCACCCACCTCCATCTAGAGTGCCGAGGTCCTAGAAAGAGTGGATCTATAGCTCTACTCACCCTAGGGTACATCGTGGCCTATGAAAGGGTGAAAACCTACCAGTTCTAGTGACTTAAAAAGAACGTAAAATGTATCTAAAGTTATTAATTCATCAAACTCAGTTCGAACCTCATAGGAAGCATTGTGTCTCCAATACAAACTGCAGCGTGTTACGACTGTCTAGGCAAATGATTGGCGTTTATAGCAAGGTTTGTACAGAATATGTATATAACTGCTGTTGCTCAAAGTACAGAGGGTTTGAATGTTACAGCAGGTGTCGCACACAAGTAACAATTATGCTTCAAGGAACCACACACATGAGTCCTGACATTCATTCCTAGCCATCCGAGAGTGAAGGTCAAGTTCTGCTGACCTTACGCCCAGCCACAGGAGAAGGCCAGTGGCTGATAACAAGTGGCAAAACAGCATGTAGCCCAGTACGTAAATGACAAAATTAACCACGACAGCTTTACTGCGTCGTTTTCGCTTTCGTGTGTTACGTCCTTTGTTTATCCTCGTTAGAAGCATGACTATGTCATTTCTTTTGTTCCCTTCTACTAAGAAGGAATATATAAAATAAAAAAATTAAATCACAGAATTATGTACGAACAGACTCTCTATATGGGCAAACGTCATACATCAGTTAGGTTGAGACAGACATGTAGCTCGAATAATGCACAGACACCACCGTCGGAAGGCCTCATATGTAGAGGCAACTGTGCAGCAGGTTCACGGGTGAACTGGACGATAACATCTAGTAAAGTTTTCGACTGAACTGACGCATGATGTAAACCGGTCCAAGGGCAGCTGCTGTAGAGGAAGTAACGAAACTTCTAGTTCTGATATAAGACAATTGTTACTACTTTCATTGTCGGATTATTTCCCTGCGTTATTTCAACTGTACGTAGAATAATAAAGGCTAACGAACTGTAAAGGGTGTATGGCCCACCCATCCACCTTCTCAATGGGTACCGCCGGCGCTTTCCCCAGAGGATAAAGTGGCTGGGACGTAAATGTAACCACTGACCTCCATCTAGAGCCAAGGTTAAAAAGTAGTGGAGCTATACGTCCACCCCTTCCTATTTCTTCGCAGCTTGCAAAAGGAAAACTTTACTTTTTCACTTTGAACAGCAAATAACAGTCGTCTTTGCTTCTCTGGTGGACCTACTAAAACCTAAGAAGCCCTTTTCCGTGCCGAGATTAGACATTGGACCCGCTCTTATACGAAGCTGGAATGCTAAGCGCTAAACGGCGGCGTTCGGTGTTTAAATTTATTCATCGGACTGTACGTAACAGCCTATCAGTAACGTGTATTAGAATAGCACAGATTATGCAAACTGCGTATCGGATTAAGTAACCTAACAACTTCCGTAGCACGAATTGTGTTGTCTAAAGCCTCCCGCTTCTTTCCTGTTCAACCGAGTGACAAATCTTGAGACCTAGTGAAGATTCATGTTAGACTTTCGTTTCAAGGAGAACAATTCCGATGAAAATGTTTAACTGCTCTTAAGAACTCCACTGTAAGAAAATAAATGTAAACAGGCTCAGTTCTGGCTGTAATTGCGTACCGTCTAGAAAAAATTAAGTCCTCGCGACACAGTCCGTAACAAATGAACTCCAAGTAACAGAATCCTTGACAAGTTTATCGTCTCTCGTCTAAATTAAGAAATTTCTCACGTTTAGTTGTGCACGACGATTAGCAATATCTCACAAAGGGACTTCACCCTAAAGTAGGTGAACTCACTATAGGTGTAGAGGTTATTGTTGCACTGGATCGCAATCAATGAGGATCCTCAGGTCTAGTGATCAGCCCGACGCGGAGACCTATATCTGACATCACACAACTTTCACAAGAGACACATCCATGACCCGGCGGGACTCGAACCCGCAATCCCAGCAAGCGAGTGGCCGCAGACCTATAACTCAGACCGCGCGACCACTGGAATCGGCCAGAAGAATTATCATCTGCGTTGTTTTGATTCTTCCATAATTTTTCTAACGACTGAACCGCTTTTCTTCACTATATTATTCAATCAAAATTTACCTCTTCCAGACTAGTGAATGCTGTATTCTGTGTTCTGTAGACATTGGGTTCTATCGCGCTAACGAATGTATTCCAGCTTTCTCGATTGAGTTGTCTATTCTTTTTTGCTTTAACTAAGTACATAGCCAACTGTACATTTATTATGCTTCGAAATACCGCTGACTGACAAACTGAAGAACAGGGATGCCGTTGTTGACTTGTACTTCGTGGGGGGCGGGGATCTCTGTCGATTTTCAACCGAATTACACACAATTCACAATTATAACTGGTTTTTACTTAAGTTCATCCCGTCGGAGGCCAGGTCAGCGCCTAAAAATAAGCTGATTTCGTCTCCTTCCTCACTTGCAACATTCGAAAGTATATTACCATTTAACTTAACACCATATGCACCCAACTCTTCTAAAATGTAGCTAAAATTTATTGCAAAACATGTACTGTATAACCAACGCACGGAATGAGCATGTCACACTGTTACATGAATACGTGTTTCACATGTCAGACATCTTGACTACGTCACTCGCTGTACTGCAACCCCTTCAACAAATCCATCCTAGTACAATGCACAGCCACACACGTCATCCCCTGCTCCCCCTCCCCCGTACTTTCTCTCCAGAAACAGGAGAACAGCAGCGAAAAAAATGTACAGAAAAACATGCGGTACGATGTCCCACAAATCCATCAATGCAAAGTCAGTGCTGGAGTGGATAGCTAAAACAAGTACACATCCACATTTGCCGTGTGGGTGCAGTAACCCACTGCAGCACTTCTAAAGCAGTTTTGCCCCCGTCTGAGCAAACCAAGTAGACCTAGTTAGGGTTTTGTTTAGCAACTTTAACGCTGGATTGTAGATACTAAATTTTATGTTTGAGAATAGGGGATTTCCCTTCTAAGGTTCCTTATACGCTTAAGCTGCCATTTGTTTTCTGAAACTGAATCTATTGACTTTCCACAATCTCATTCTTACATACAGTATTATCATCTTAAATTACTCCAGTGGCTATTCGTTTCGCGTCGGCTCGCCTATGCCATAAACGGAACCCACGCGACGGTTCGTCCCCAGAGGGCTTTGGGAGAAGGATGGTTTGTGTGACTCATGTCAGTCGCTCTTCGATTCTCCGTATGATGTGCAAGCTAAACACAGCAGCTGAAACATCTGTTGACAAATTCAGAAGAAAATTCCCGAATGTTTGTTTATAAATAGGAAAATAATTTGCTAACGAATAAAAGTTCTGAAACAGGCGAAGTTTTAAACGATAAAGAAATTACGCAGAAGAAACTGGAAGAAATAATGCTAGATCTAAGAAATCTCCAAGAAAATTTTGATGTGCGTGCTGACGCCACGAAATGCAGAAAAATAAAACAGTCACATTTACCTCTTTACTAGGCAGCCCTGGCTCACAGACAACATGACACAGATCGCAAAATAAAAATTAAAATTGTGAGCGGGTATTTTCAGGAGGTTTACGCTGGGTAAATAGAACACATGTGCTGTTTGCGGCTAAGCCTGGTGTCATGTCAGTGGATACGTGAGATCTCGTAATAGTAAGTACTGGTTTGACAAAATCTCATTTTAATCCCTTGGATTACCATTACGTGATGTTAAAAGTTCGTGTGTGTTGCTATAAGAAAAAACTAGGATAATTGGGTCCTTTTTTATTTCCTCACAATATAAATTCACACCGATATGTAACACAAATTCTGACAAAACCTTTTGAACACCTGTCTGATTACACGAGAGCATACGCCTCTTTGCAGTAAACACGACGCAATAATTCACATGACAAACGGTTCCCAACACCTTTTTTCAGCATGTTTAGTAGAAGCCTAACATTAGCCGCGTTCGCTGCCCTGCTTGCTGTCACGCAAAACGTTTGACGAGCGATGTGTGGAACCACTAAAGTTGTATCTATAGAACAAAGTTCTATAAGGTAAAGGATTCATTATCTAATTCACTGTGAAATTCAATAAAGTAGACGCCTTCTTAAGGAAATGATTGTTTGCCGTCATGTAACAAAATTACTGTCCTTCTTGAAACACAAAATTAACTAACGTTTTGCAACAGTCTTCTTATACACTAAGGGCGTCCAAGATTTTCACCTACTATGCCACATAATCAGAAATTCGTATGTGTGCTGGCAGCATTAGTATGTAACTCTGAATTGTGCCATCCCCATTGTGTAGTATAAACCAGCAAGTAAGTGTGAAGTCAATAACACAACTATTGTTTAATAAGATATTATATTCTAGGTCATAATATTTAACACAAATAACTAATACGCCTCTATTATCACCAAAAAATTCTCACACACTTTTTTGTCTCCAAACCCCACTGGCAATAGCCAAGTCACACACAGAACTCCCATGCACAGCGACCCAATGATGAATGAAGAAACACGCAATAAGCCAGACCTGCAAAAAGACAGTACATAGCAGCCTCCCCACGACAGGACCTCCAGGCTCTCCTCCTTTTGTGATTTTTTGTGACGGATACCACTCCAACCCAGCCACACCGAATCTCCAACACACATCGAGCCAAGAACAACACGACCAATGTGGTAATTCAACAGAATAGTCGCAAGCTCTTGAAGATGGATATATTAATGTCCGAATCATATTGAGCAATAAGAAGTGAAATAAAACAGCAAGTGACATCAAGTTGGTCTTTTATTCTCCAAATAACTGGTTGTTTTTTTTTTGGCTTAAACTCCAAGGCGCGTCTTAACTCGATGTCAAGAGAGAAGCACTTTGTCAGCGGGCTCCATACTGAACGATCTGGTAATAGATTAAGTCCTGAACAATTTAAATCCTGTCCACAAAATTACACCTTATTTAGTTCAGACTTATATTAATATTATCTTCCACCTACATGCACCTGTATCAAGTTGTCTGTGCCTTTCAAGTAGTCCAGCCAAATTTCGCGCACGTTTGTCATTTTCCCATGCGTGCTACATACACCACTTATTTAATTTTCCTTCGTTTGATCGTCCAAATAATACCTGGCGAAGAAAACAAATTAAAACAACGCCCATTCTGCAAAGTTTTTCAGGCCTGCTCTTACTTTCTCTGCCGCAGGCACCATTCGTCTAAAAAACAATTTTTTTTTCGCAGACACGCTCAAACTATTTTATTTTCTCAAGTCGACAGAAAAAGCTTCACAACCATAAGAAAATAAAGGGTGAAGTTAGACATTTGTGTGTCTGAATCTTTAGGTTCATACATAAAAACGTAAGAAACATCAGGGATTTTAAGAGCAGTATAAGTTATATCTTAAGGTTACAGTACATTGCACAGCAGTGTATCTGTCACTTGGCCTTTGTCACATGACTGCCGACAAGAAAACCTCGCGCTATGAAAAATTTGGCATACAATTTTCCTTGAAAATTTTCATTCATAAAATAAGTTATGTACACAGTGTGAAGTGCACTAGGCAGCATAACTACATTCTCTCACAAGACAAGATTTTCGATTATCACTTCAGGATGAAACAGTCGCTGGAGCTGGAACCAATAACCAGCCGTGTTAGCATATTGCTACTTGAGGGTCACCAGTGTTGCACACACACACACACACACACACACACATACACACACACATACATACATACATACACACACACACACACACACACACGCACACACACACACACACACACACACACTGGTGACCAGTGTGTTTCAACGAGACTTTCCACGAACTAAGGAAACAAGTGGTGACATCAGCGAACAGGCGCACTACCAGGAAAACATCGGGGTCAAGTGCCAATACTATCGTGTTTGAAGTGACCAATAAGAGAGGAAGTAAAACAGCAAAGTCAATTTTAAGTTACGTAAAATTTTTTTATAAAAAAGGAGAGGGC
>Ga0123355_10003891_pt1 | contig 21608 bp, 5 predicted proteins | sample TergutEmb28metaG_3_FD_89872 | JGI IMG/M metagenome (GOLD analysis project Ga0123355, IMG submission 89872) | Embiratermes neotenicus P1 segment gut microbial communities from Petit-Saut dam, French Guiana - Emb289 P1 | ecosystem: Host-associated > Arthropoda: Insects > Digestive system > Gut ...
CTTGTGAGTGCGGTAATGAACCTTCGGGTTCCGTGAAATGCGGGGAATTTCCTGACTAGCTGCAGACCAGTTAGCTTCTCAAGAAGGACTCTGCTCCATGGAGTAAGTAAGTAAGTAAGACTGCATATACTCCGCATAGTCACCGTCAGATTGTGGCAGAAGGAGCACACAAGAATACATGATAATTAAGTGAAGGAAAGGTTAAAACAGGATAAATGATATATAGGTTTTGAAATAAAATATTTCCGCGAGACAGTAAACCCACTTGTGCGCCACAAAGTCAGATGATGGATGATTTATGCTTACAGATCTGTTGAATTGTAATTGGCGTTCAACTTACGATTGTTTATCGGTTGTACTTAGCCTGTCAACATTACGAAATAGAGGGACTGTCAGGTGAATTTTCATTGTTCGTGATGCGGTCAAAACATCAGACGACGTCTGTGCTGCTCGCGGCTCTCCGACGATGAACCTCAAGTTTTAATACCATTCTGAAAATTGTTTGTGTAAACTTCGATGTAATACATGGAAATCCGACAGAAATGAAGAGATTGAGAGCATTTCATTCTGTCTTGTTACAAAATAAGTTGAGAAACAGGAAGACGTAAGACTGCAACTATATGTTGTTGCTGTGTGTAAGCATATGAAATGAGTCAAGCACCCAAAGGACTTTTATAAGGGTCAAAGTGAGCGTAAGTTTTTAAGAACTTGTTAAGACGAAATGTAACGGGCTGTATAAACCTGAATGAACGACACAATCCACTGACGTAAGCAGGGACTCATCCAGTGCATGTCATGCCGTCCGCTCAAAAACATGTCGGTTCTTGAGTTAGAAAAGGATTTGTTGGCATAGCAATTTTTTTTGTACTCTTCTTCGACTGAGAAACCTTAAAGATCTAGTGCAGCATGGTAATTAGAAACGTCTGTAATTGCTTGTCAAACTTCGCGATGTAACGGTCCAGAAGACTAGAATCTAAAATAAGGGGTTTCCCTCTACTTCCCTACTATTTCGGTGATCGAATTCCGGTGGCTGCGGGATTTTCCCACCCAGCCTTCTGTAAAATGGATACCGGGTCTTCTTGTGGTGAGTAAAGCGGCCGGGGCATGGCATTCACCCCCATCTAACGCCGAGGTCAAATAAATAATACAGCTATACCTCTACGTGGGCCGGGATTATAGCGCATCTCTACGGGCTGGACGGTCCGGAGATCGAATCCCGGCGGGTGTGAAGTTTTCCTCACTCGTCCAGACTGGTCCTGAGGCCCACCCAGCCTCCTGTAAAATGGGTACCCGGTCTTTCCCGGGGATAAAGTGGCCGGGGCGTGGCGTTGACCACCCACCCCATCTAGCGCCGAGGTTAAAGAAAGAATAGAGCTATACCCCTACTCCCCCTCTGGCCTTTCATGGCCTGTTGTAGGGTATACATTGCCTCAACCTTTCCGCTGTACAATTCACTAGGTGTGTAATATTTGTGTACCCTTCACCGTGCAGGAGTATATCTTAGGCCTGGATGTAATACAGTAACAAAAATTACCGATAATTTCTGGGATCACAGCGTTTTCTGCTATGCAGCAAAATACGTAAATAGGAGCGTTGTGTGTTGGCAGGAATGTGCGAAGAAGTATTTCTATGTGCAAATGTGCACAGGACCGATTGTAACCTTTGCTGCTGTGCTGTATGTTCGGCATTGCGTTCTACTGCAGGGGCTCAGCTCTGCATTCCATTGAACTGCAATTACAAACACGCGGTTGGCCAGCCAACACCATTTGCTGTACGCTGGGCTTTGGGAATTCACTGCATTTATCTAAACACGAAGAAATTTTGGATCCAAACTGAATTAAATCGGATAGTTCAGACAGGTAAATAATGTAATGGGAAAGAAGGTGAATGTGAAATAACACTTTGTTCTTCTATGTATATCTTCATCGGTGCGGTCAAAATTAAAGACATGATAGCACATGTAGTTATGAGATCTTGTACCATCGTACCCATATTGTGCACAAAACACTGTGTTTTGAATTCTTCTGAAATTAATATTTTTGTACAAGATTCGTAGCGGGATTATATGAAATACGGAGAGCAATAAGGCTTGTGTTATTAGTGCTGTAACACAGTTCAAAGTTGAACAGTTCAAAATTATGTACATCGTTACTTGTGGTTTGCACTGAAATACTATTTCGTGGTTTATCCTAATATTCTTACGGTTTGCTTGCTGAATTGCACGTCAGTATAGAGGGTCACGTTACAAACAAAACCAACAAAACGCCTTCCTGCTGCAGCAAATAACGGAATGGACAGGGTAAAAATTGCATATCTCAAAAACACTTGGAAGTTTCTGCACGTTCCACTGCGCTTCGTCTCCAAACAGCAGAAAATTTCTGGTATTCCTTATTGCCCACCCATTTCATAATGCATGGCTTTCCTATGTTCGTACAGTGGTTGGACGGTGTCTTGTCGAGCTGTACGTATGGTCCACAGGAACAGTCTTACTTTACGTGCGATGTGCACGTAACACGGAGAATGTTAGTGGGTTTTTGTCTTTCAAAACGTAATGTCATAATACTGGTCGTTTACCGTTCGATACTTTAAATATCCGCACTATTGATATACCGAAACACATAGGACGGTTTAGTAAAGCACCAGAGGTAAAAACGGATTTTCAAAACTGCCTAGAAATGATCAAGTAGCGTAACTTGTATCGCGACTAGGCTACGGGTTTGACGATCCGGGCCTTGAATGCCGGCAGGGGCAAGAGATTTTTATTTTTCCCCAAGTCTTCAAGACTGTCTGGGGGCCTACCTAACCTCCTGTTCATTGGGTAACGGTGTCCTGTTCCGGGCATAAAACGACGGTGGCGTCGTGTTGGCCCCTATATTTTATCTAGCGACGAGGTTAAAAATAAGTAGAGCTGTACCTGTACTCCCTGTTTGTGTTTTCGTGGAGTAGACAGTTTAAACTTAAATTGTTTTACCGTCGGATCTTTTACTCAAACCAGAGACATTGAAAAAGTGTCAAGTGAAGGGGCTGACGAGAATATTTTAACCAAAGGGAGAAAGGGAAAACTCAATACTGAGGACATTTATGACTTGTTCTCTGTGCATCACAGTACTAGTAAGACGATATCGCAGGGGCTAGATAGACGGATTTTGTAACATAAATACGAGGGATAGTACGAAAAATAGTCGGATGATTTTAACGGAACTAGTTTCTTGAGAGAGAGAGAGGGAGAGAGAGAGGGGGGGGGTGCGAAAAAGACGGTAAATATCTTGACTTATTGAACGACCGTTGGCATCTTAAGAATGACTCCCTTCTATTGAGCTAGACTTGGCCACGCAATTGAATGTGGCTCTGTTGAATGCATGGTGGTAAAATATTGTTACAAGCTGTAACGTGACGGACGGCAAATTATCATCTAATATAAAAATGAGATGCAGATATGAAGATATATATGTATACGTCTACTAATTATGTGAGAAACTGGTATGTTTTTAACAGCAGTTTATTGTAAGTTACGGTACTTGAGGTCGATGATACTGTTTCCAGTCCGTGAATAAGCGTCACTTTTAAAGTTTGTTGTCAGTGCTGTGTTGTTTGAATAACTTCCGCTTGAGACGAGTTTCCTTTTTTAAATGAACTTTATTTCCGCAAGTATTGTTTTGTTGTGTACACGCTTGGTCTGAAAAGTAAGACGCAAGATTTTAAATATCTCTTGTTTAAATAACAACAAAATGTTGTCGTAGACGAAGCTCGGCCAAAAATTTCTTACCTACTTCTGTGTTTTTTTTTTGTTCGTAACTGGTACGTCATGTACGTAATGTACGTCATGTACGTCATGTATGTCATGTACGTCATGTATGTCATGTATGTCACGCAGTCTCTTACTGGAACAGAACTGCGACCACTGAGTGATTTGTGTGACCAATTCAACGGGTGTAACCTCGCGGCGTGACTCACTGACACATTGCCAAATTTGAGAAAGCTGCGGAAAAGAAGTCTGAATAAACATATTTTGAAACAAAGAAAGAAATGTCGTATTTGACACTACAGCGCAGCAACACATCTACACGTAGGAGACAATTGTTAGAAAAAAAAACTCCATGTTTGTCTTAGTCCTTAACATAGCCAGCCTTGACTTCGTCTTATTCCACATGTTCTAAAAATTTGATAAATGATGCGCATGATTGATAACCTTTATCCTTAACTTCTTGTGATTGGCAGGATGCATGAGACACTTAGATCCTCTCTTTGTATATCCTTTAGAGTCAATTTCTCGTAGCTTCTCTCGCTTTGAACGCATTTCCTCCCATCGTGGCGCTGATATCATCTGAACGGGGTTCAAGTGACAGGCACTTGAACACGTGTCTGCCGTGTCGATAGATAACTTTGAAGCAGGAATCAAGAGAACATGTAATTTTTATTATTTTTAAACAGCTATGAGTGTCTAATACGTGTATTTAATTACCTTTTGTTGTCGAGCCTCGTAATATCCTATGACTCGTGCGTGTGTGACATATTCTGTAAAAACATGAAGGATACACGTAGAGGAAAATAGACAACGATGCCCCACTTATTGTCCTGACAGATTTTTACAACTTCATGTAAAACAGGAGCTATATCTGGAAATGCAATAGGTATAGTAGTGTCTCTGCTACAAAGCAGTCAGTTCCTTTACAACAAATTTAACTTCATTTACTGGCAGCAATAAGAGTTACAAAGGTAAGCAATAAGGGCGTCTTCGGAATTTGCATATTGAAAGGTGCCTCAAATATAATGCAATATAAAATAATAAATTTGTAGTAAACAAACTGGTAATCAAATAAAATAATCTATATTCTATGTGAATAAAAATCCAACAGATGCAACAGTATGCAGATATTTATTCACTGCAAAACTACTTTACATGTTTCGGGTGTCACAGCACCCATCATCAGGAATATTAAAAACTGTACCCGCAGCCTCCGGTACAGGTTATACTACTTGTACCGGAGGCTGCGGGGACAGTTTTTAATATTCCTGATGATGGGTGCTGTGACATCCGAAACATGTATAGTAGTTTTGAAGTGAATAAATATCTGCATACTGTTGCATCTGTTGGATTTTTATTCACATTGAATTATGATGCACGGAACCACGAGCTTAAAAAATCTATATTCTGTATCACTGAGAGAATCCTTCTTGCTTCTTTGTAGATTTCATACGTTTTTCAATATACCTAGAACAGTTGTTGCGTCCACAATCGATGCGGGTTTGGGAGAAAATTGTGCAGTTTTCATGCAGTCATCTTTCACAGACTGAGTATTTTATTCAGCTTCATTCTTTTTTGTTACACAGTAGTATTCCTTACTTTCTTTAGAGCGGATGGATGGATGGAGTGAAGGCGTGTCTTTTTAATGGGTTATTTTGTACGTAATATGGCAAATAAATATATTTTAGTAGGCAGGTGACAATTTTGTACCCTTTCATTAACATAGCAATGAAAACTGAACATAAAATTTGTTGTATAAATACACGTCAAGCAAGTCAGTTAAAATATCAGTGGGACGTCTTTACCCATGATTCAGTGGGGCCAATATATTCAAATGTAGGATAGAGATGCACCCGGCTGATCATGTGAGCCTGGCGATGCTTGCACAAGTTTTTAACGGTATAAAACGGTACAGAAATGTCCACTCTCACTTCTTGCAAAATTGTTGCTACAATTACTTTATACATAGACGGAAAATCATTAAGGAATAGCCCGCTGAAATTTGTAGAGCCACGAATCAGGCTACTTGCTTTACAAAAGCGTGTCGGGGCGCTGAGTAATGTACAGCAGCTGTAACTTGCACAGTCCCAGACTCACCACTGTAAGACCTTGTAAGTGCGAAATGTGTGCTGCTTTCTAGAGCTAAGATTTCGAAGTAACAGATGACGGGTCATCATTGGCCTGTGGGGCAACTGTGCCCATTTTCCACTCTACCTTACAATCCTTTCCCGCTCGTGAATCGCAGAAGTAAGTACTAATGAATCGCACGATATATTTTATGCGTATACAGGGTGTCCCAGGAGGAATGTGCCAGACTTCGGGAGGGTGTTCCTTATGCTAAAGTATATCGATATAACCGAAAACACCTATGTCCAAAGTTGAATGGTTACGGAAATAATGGCCAGTGAAGTTTGAAACTTTGACAGCTGTTACACACTTATTGATTACCAAATACATATTAAAACTGGCAGGAAGATGTGGTTTCTGTAATGTTAATATCTCTACTTACCATCAAACTAAGTCGTGAGTGACATAAAACCATTAAATTGAACTACATAAACACTCGCACCCATGTCATAGTTGTCTTTACGGTTCCAAGCAAGGAAGCGCCACGGGCAAAATTATGTATTTGTGTGTGAATAAAAATCCAACAGATGCAACAGTATGCAGATACAAGGTGGTTCAAATAGTTACCTTCTGTTCGCTCATCACTCTACCAACTCCCACACAGGACTGAACAGGTTCTAACCCGAGCAGGAGGGTGGACGTTGTGGCTTCACTCTCTCAACGTCGCACAGCTGCTGCGCAGTGCGGCTTGTTTACACACAAATCAGTCCCGGTCATATTTGAACCACCTTGTATTTATTCATTGGAAAACAACTACTCTACATGTTTCGGGTGTCACAGCACCCATCATCAGGAGTATTAAAAACTACAGTTTTTAATACTCCAGATGATGGGTGCTATGACACCCGAAACATGTAGAGTAGTTTTGCAATGAATAAACATCTGCATACTGTTGCATCTGTTGGATTTTTATTCACATTGAATTACGATGCACGGAACCACGACCTTAAAAGAAATGTATTTGTGTATATATGTCTATATATGCTGCCCAACCAGTTATGTGTATAAGGAAAGCACCACAACCTCCACTTCCGTCACAACCACTACCACAAACTCATCATCATCATTATCATCACCATCATAATCATTATCGTAAAATAACGCAGTACGTATGGTTTTACCCTAACACGCACTGCTGTAAGGAAGATGTTGATTTGTTTGTCTTAAGAAGTTAATTGCCTGTCCTGATGAAATGAAAAGACGAAATAATTTCCCTAACCAAGAACTAACTAACAGCAATGTAACATGTTAGATAGTTTTTAAAGATTTCCGTAAATATTGTGCAGTAAACAAGTTTGAACAAATTAGTGTTTTTTAAAATGTTATTTCCCGATACTCGCCTGTTTCCAAATTTGTAATTTGAGACACAGTTTCGGTTTAGATATCAGAGCAGCTCCGTTTAATTCCGGGCCAGGTGACAGTTGACCGAATGTGTGTACGTTTAGGCCGTGCAGACAGGGCGTGAACCAGTCATACTTACTATTGTGTTGTACCCCTACCGTGTCCAGTCTTGACATATAAAGTAAGTGAATGAATTGCGGGTACAGTAATTCTGTTTGCAAGGCTTACTACAACCAGTGATTTACGTATAATTTAAGTAATTTTAATTATTTCAGTATCACCCTTACTTTCAATAAACTTGTATTGGTGCATTGGTTGGTAAATTTTTGCTAAGCGAAAGAAAATGAGAACTGTCGAAATATTCTGTGGTAATTAAAATAAGTAAAGGCAGATTGGTCTCAAAACACACACGCACGCAATACCTGTGTGTAGTATACGGATTGCATTTAAGCTAACCTCTTTCGAGAGCCATTCTTTCTATATTGAGAAAGACATACAGCAGTATCGGCGGCACGTACATTTACAATAGCATTGATTTGGCCGGATTGCTTCCTCTAACGTTAATCCAATTTCAGGCCACCTCATGAACTACAGTAGAAGCACAACATGCGACTAAGGAAAGTTTTGCAGACGCTTCTTATACTCGGCGTCGCTCTGTGATGTCAAGTGAACTTTCCCGTGTGTGATCCAGTACCGACTGACATGGTTCGCCATCTAGGGACTGACAGCTGATGAAGCGAGGATCAGAGCGATGACGCCAAACACCCGCGAGAAGTCGACTACTGCTGATCCCGTTTGACGTGCTCCTTTGTGTCTGATGACGTACTCATTTTACCAGACTGCACACTGTTCATCTTCCATTCCGTCCGACAGCTGTTGCATACTCGGTCTGTCTCTGCAACCAGATAAGGATTCCGTCTGAATAAATTATGCTGTAATTATTTTATACACGTACTGTACAGTCCCGGTGGTGGCGAGATTTTCCTCACCCATCCAGACCAGCATGGGGCCCACCCAGCCTCCTGTACAATGGGTACCGGGTTTCTTTTCCGGGGGTAAAGCGGCTGGAGCAGGACGTTGACCACCCACTCCCATCTAGCGCCGTGGTTAAAGAAAGAATAGAACTATACATCTAATCCCCTTCTGGGCCTGTTCTAGGGTGAATTTTATCTTACTTACGTACGTTACAGTTACGAGTTATTTGTAATCTTTAACACACTGCCAAATCACAGATGGTCTGGCCATCCGTTCTGTCAAGTAACAACTGGGACTGTAACATGTGCCCAAAAATCTGTTGGCATTCTAAAGGAGCTTGATACACGATGGTGTGGTCTTAGGTTTGCCTGTAGATCTACTGTAGAAATTACAACCAACGCACCTGATTATGAGTCATTGTAAACGTAAAATTAGAGTTGTCCTAAATAGATAACCTCTGACTAATTATGTATGTTCTTTTACGTAACAGTCTTTATAGACTCGTCCGAGTTTTTTATTCTTTACAGTCCTGTGTACAATAGTTTACAAACACTGTTATTCTCAACTCAACTTAGATTGTACTGTCAGAGTATGCAACATGCCCTTAGATTGTACTGTCAGAGTATGCAACATGCCTGATTCGATCATGTGACATGTCTGATTTAACGCTATGGCACATTTGCTCTTCGACACCATGAAACCCCATTTGTTGCTTTTGTGTCTTAAAATAGAAAACCATTTGTCCGTTTTTCCAGATCATTAAGATAATATTTAACCGTGACATACCATAGTGCTTAATTAGAATTATGCGTAATGCAACATCTTTTTCATCGGTGCAAATGAAAAATTTATTATAATTTATTCTCACAGCGTGTTTCGACTGTAACGATGATCTTCAAGAAAACCTCCTAAAACATGTAGACTTTGCAAACATACAATGTAGAATTGTGTTATTTTGGGAACCCATGTCCACATAAATGCACAAAAAATTAGTTGAAAAATGCAGCTTGAAAATGGGTAAGAATCCCATTTTTGCTGGAGTACAAATGTATTGTGCCGATACGACATGTTTAAGACAAACACCAGCTAACTTTTTATATATGTGAACTGGATGTTCTAAGTAATTCTCTCTGTATACACAGTTTACGTGCTTGGAGGAGACTTATATGAAGGTCACTGTTAACACTCGGTGTATCTTGTGGAGGGAAATTATGCTAACTACGGACGGAAAGGTGTCACTATATGCTTGCTGACATAATGCTGACGTATATTGCAGTTGATAATATTCCTCCGCCGTCTTTTAGAACGCACGGATGATTTGTCATGTTTGTAAGAATGTTTTATTCCAGCCACTTTGAATTCTTACTTGTGTGTACTGCTACTAAGTCTGCTTAGCCTCAGTCCAATTTTCCATTAACTGGATCCTGGAAGTCACTCTGCAGCTCTTAGTAGACTGTAAGAACAGCCATTAACATATTGCAGTTAATATAGTCTAAATTTTAGACATGAAAATAGACAACTTTTTCCAAAATTCTTTTTGTTTTTCGTTTACAATTATTTTGAGCATTGAATTAGTGAAGGTAAATGTACAAGTCAAAGAATCGTGATGCATATACTTGCATCGGTTCGTAAATAATTTTGTCCCGTGTATTTAGGGTTTTTGCTTTACTCAGATCTGAAGTCGACCATAAATCATGCACCGGCTTCAGCGACCTTCCTGGACTTGAGGGCTTAACCTATCAACGGAACTTCGGTAAAGGAACTCTGGCCCATATTACTTCCTCTCTGCTGTGCAGTGTTACTTGGTGTACCTACCATATAAACACCTTTATCTTTGGATTGTGAGTTGAAGCAGTGTTTGCTCGCCCTTGTAACTGAGCCTGTGGTGATTGACAGAACTTTCTGTTGCAGCTTGTTCCAACCTACAAACACTGTTGTGTTTCAGGGTTGGGCGCCATTACAATTGGATTAAGGAAAGAGGGGTGGGGTAGTGGTGGCTTGGTCAGGTTCGGGCTGTGGTCGGTGGAATCTTGAGAAATTCTTAGGAAATACGAAGGCGTACTCAGTAGTTAAGCAAAAGACCAAGTTGTACATGTCCACACTATGAAGGCAAGTAAGGGGAGCAGTTGTAAAGGTCCACTCCCTAACCTGGGCACTGGATGGGGTTGAATAGGCAGTTTCACTCCTCAGCCACTTAGCTCCGAGAAGGACCACAGCACCCATTGAATAGGAGGATAAATGGAGCCCAGGATCGGTCTTGACGTTTCGGAGAAGTTGAATATCTCCTATCCTTGCTAACATCCTAAGCACGGACCGTCCAGGCCGTAGCCTAGTTGCTGTATGCTCGATAATAGTGACGAAAAAGGAATCAAAATATGTAAGGGATAGAGAGTAGTCAGTTTTACTGTAGTACTTTTAAATATATTTCAGTTTGCCAGGCCAGTGTTGGTACACAAATTTGTACACATGGATTGACCATACAGTATTTAATCCGACTAATTGAACTAATAACCATAAATATGTATTATTTTGTGAAGCTTCTCCTACACGTTTCGGCCCCTAGAAATCATCTACATGAAGATCATTTACAAGGGAATATATTTGTAATAAATTCTGTCAAAGATGTGCGTATGCAAAGTTACAATGCATTATTAGCAAATAAATTTTGCTAGAAGTGTGTAAAATGTAGATTAATTACAGGTATTTGATATCTCTCGGTAATTTTGTGTTTAACTGCAGACATACATCCATATCAGTACTGTCGTCTTCATTCTAAGGGACTTATATCCTTAAAATAGGATACGGGCCCCTTAGAATAACGAGACGTTGTACTTCCTGTTTGAAGTAGAGATAGAAGTATTTTTGATTAAAATTTCGATAGATATTGATGTGTGACTTGTTAGTGCCTCTAGTCATTGTTCTGCTAGTTTCTAAACGGAAAACGAGGATGCCTATCCAAGTATTTTGAACTGCGTTTCAATTTTGCATGCAGCATTGCGACCAATCGGTTAATGCTGTCTTCGAAAATAACCGCTGTTTGAAGAAACTGTTCTGGGACATGACGCATTTTCACTGGGTAACAGGATCTTGACCATCACTAGATCCTGGAAGACAAAGGCACTATGGTTCTCGAAGTTTCGAGATTCGATTACCCGGAGACGCGGCGTCATATTCCAATGTCAACCACACCGGCATACAAACTTTCAAGACACATATAATCGATGTTAATTTTGAGAACCGTCTGAAACACACATGAATATGTGAACGAAGTGCAGAGAGTTTCGGTTTTAAAACGTTAGGGAATAGGAGCGTATGAGCATATGAGCCGTAGATTTGATGTTTAGATGGAGGAACATACATAGATACTCGGTAAGCTGCTGCAAATGTCACATAAGATAAAGTGTGTCTTGTTCCCACCATATTTACTAAACGGACTGGTGCATCCTTTTGGCGAGGTACCTGGTTCCAGTCTATGACAGGTTACCGGTTACACTGACTGATATATTGTGGGCTTTTCTTATACTGTCGAAGAGAATATACGAATAGCAGCTTGGGTAAACCATGACAGCTTCCATTCTTACCATTATCTATTGACATTCCTGGGATCATTCGATGATAAAGATCTTCGCATGAAACACTTTCGTTAGGTTACCCATGAATGATTCAATAACCTCCACCCGATTTTGCGTCCGTGATTCAGATATGCTGCTTCCTCTGAAGGAAACAAGTATCTGTACCTTTACACAAAATTTAGAAGGCGAAGTTGGCTGGACAGGTAAAGAAAAAGAAATTTTCCATCCCACCTGGCAACTGGATCTCTCTTGTTCAGCACGCATGTACTAGCCTTATTGAATGCCCTTTACCGGCCCACACTTGACATGGAATTCCAAAGCCAGAGAAGCGATAAGAACATAGTTCAGCCTTCTTGGGTTTCTTGGATCCAATTCCACAGGGTTCCTCAGGCAGAAGAGTAATCCTACTCTACACTGAAAACGGAGGAGTATATGTCTCTGAAACGTCGGGATCCCTCTAGTAGTTGGTGTAACACACCAGAATATCTCCATCTTAAATGTGCATGGTTGCTGAATGCCTGTAACTGCATGTATACGATACGATTCGTAAACATTATGAACACAGAAGTTGTGAAACGTACGCATGGTGTACATGGTTAATTTCAGAAACCTAATGGCCATGGCAACACCTTCGCTTCTATCTTTGTTTATTAAATTACGTGTTTATTTAATACAGTTTTGAAATTTGAACAGTGGACTACAGATTAAAAGGAAAGCTGTTAAGTACCGATTTTTTTTTTGAGAAGAGCTGCGAGAACTTCCAAAATAGTAAAAGTAAAAAATGACGTAGTTAGAGACAAAGTGGGAGTAACACAAACAGTTACGGAAGTAATGAGGGGGAAAACATGTTAAAATGGTATGAACTTGTATTCCAAATGGGAGATAACAGATGGCCTTTCCCAACTGACGACACACAGGACATAGTTCGCTTTTTAGTTATATGGGCTCCTAAGGAGGTTAACACTCGTATTTCTAAGGACCGGGGCCAGGGCTTGGTCTGGAGACCCGCTCATCTGCATAAAGTGTTATGATATCGTCCTTAATAAATCGTAGGAAAGTACCCCAATTTAGGCCTCAGCCGCTGCCATGTAGCCGTGCATTACAACGCTGCATAGTCTGAACTACTGAAGATTGCCGCTAAATAAACCACAAATAATGGCGTGGGTCTGCGGTCTCTTGATTGCTCGGAACGCGGGTTTGAATCCCGCTGAAGGCATGAATGTTCGTCCCGTCTGTTTGTTGTGTGTTGTGCAGGTAGTGAGCTCTGCGACGTGCTGGCCACTCGTACACAGGAGTCCCACCGGCCTGATTTGGGCTTTGCATCGTAGAAAAAAAGAAGTAAGTGAAGAATTCGCAAGCCAGATGAAAATACATTTATTGAGACAATAACATTTTATATTGCGGCTCGGAGTAGGTTCATGATTTTTATTCCTTGCCAAGTATTATTAGGGCGTCAAAGGGAGGAAATGAATGGGTCGGACATGTAGGACGCATGGGAGAAATGTGTAGGGGTTTGAGTGGTAAACCTGAAGGATAGAAACGCTGGAATATCTGGCTGGACGAAAGAGACTGCTTGGAAGAGGTACAAGTAGGTGGGAGGATAATATTATAGTGAATTTTACGGGCATAGATTTAAAAAATGTGACTGGATTAAGCTGACTGAGGATAGGGACACAGTGAAGGACTCTTGTGAGCCAGGTACATTAAAATGCTGTTTATTTCCTGTACCGATTAGGAATTATGAACTTGTTTGGAATGACTCTGATCCATGAGGTAATTTTGTAGCGTGAAGTGCATTTCCATTCATAGTTAGGGTTACCCATGATCTTCCGTTAGCGATTTTGTTGCCAACATGCCAGCCTGATATATACAGGCTTTATGTCGGACAATAGAAGCGTCAGTTGCGTTGTTCAGAATGTTGCCGGCATGACGACATCTGCGCAATGCACAGCTGTCGTCTGTTCGTTGGAGGATGTATTAGTTGGGCATTTATTCTGTAAGGGATGTTAGCACAACAAGGTGCTGGGATACACACATCAGCGATCGCAGTAGCTGATAAAGTATTGTTTTCTTCCATACATTTCTTAAGCTCTGGTAGCCCAATTTTACACCAGCCAATAGTTCAACTCATTTTTAACCTCAGCAGTAAGAGGTGAATGGTTTATTTCACGTTCCGGCTGCTTTACACCTGGGGTAGGAGACACAGTATCCATTGAATAGGAAGCTGGGTGGCCCCAAGTGCGGCGCGGATGAAGTCAGAGTACCTGTCGACATGGCGTATTGTCCCGGAAGCATCGAATCTTCAGCAGCTCCGCTACGAGAACCCCGAGTCGTGCATCTGCTTTGCTGTTCCTTAGAGCAAAGTATTTCAGAAGCCGATATTCATTCTTCTGACGAAGGAATGCTGAGTCTTTCTTGGAACGCAGAGTCTCATTATCGATTTTACAAGATCAGACCATTGGTTCCTGTTCTGAGCCAAATGCATCCAATCCAGGCCCTCACACCCTGTTTCTATAAGACACGTTTCAACCGTATAAAGCTCAGCAGCTACTATCTGTGCCCCAAGGTGTTAACGCTCAAAACTGCATTTTGCCCACATGTTTTTATGTGTTCTGATGATTCTGAAGGTAAAAGGTAATTATTTCTGTATGATCATATTATTCTACCGGTCTTTCTAATGCAGACGTAGTTTGATCTATGCGAGTTACACGTAGGAACGGAACTGAGTATATAGTGTAGATTAGTTTTATCCTGCAAGGGCTAAGAAGTTTGCTCCTTTTTATGACCCATGAGTTTTCTCTCCCGACCAGGTTTCTCGACCAATATTTTGTGTGAATTCTGAGGTGTGTCATCCCTATTGTGTGTTTAAACTATATGGCGAGGTAAACTTCAGTCAAAAACACAACTATAAATGATGGTGTTTATCAGCAATGGGAAAAACTACACGTTTTTTCCATTGCTGATAAACACCATCATTTAGCCACACATTTATAGTTGTGTTTTTGACTGAAGTTTACCTCGCCATATAGTTTAAACACACAATAGGGATGACAAACCTCAGAATTCACACAAAATATTGGTCGAGAAACCTGGTCGGGAGAGAAAACTCATGGGACATAAAAAGGAGCAAACTTCTCAGCCCTTGCAGGATAAAACTAATCTACACTATATACTCATACACATACACATACACTATAGACATATTGGTGTTTTTGACTGAAATTTACCTCACCATATATTTTTGTGTGAACTTCTCGTATCTGAAATTCGCCCTAACCGCCATCGTTTTTAGGTGAGTTCGCAAAATTGCGAAAAGCGACTATTAGCTTTGTCATGTTTGTCTGCCCGTCCATCCGTCCGTCCGTCTGTCTGCATGGCCTCTCGGTCCCCACTGGAAGTTTTTCGTGAAATTTGATATTGAAGTATTTTCCAGAAATCTGTCGAAAAATTTCAAGTTTTATTTTGAAATCGGACAAAAATAACGGGTACTTTACATGAAGACCAATGCACATTTTTGTTCTTATCTCACTCACTTCTTCGTAGAATGAGAAATTTTTGAGACAAAAGTTACAGAGAAAATCAAAACACACATTTTATACATGTTTGTTACATACCATCATATGCACAATTAAGTAGTGTAAATGTTTAAAAAACTATTTGTTTGTGCATATGTTGGTATGTAATAAACGTTTATTAATCAATAGGCACGGTATGAACATAAAAGAAAACACACATTTTATGTTCAGTGGCTTTTTTCGAAAATCGCGCCATTTATGGTATAATGTGGACGGATATTGTAGAGCCGGGCATGCCACGGATGACTGCATGACGCCTGCGCATTGCGTGGTGGATGGCTGAAGCTACAAGTACACAAGATATGGAATATTTACTGCTTTTCCACTGTGCCAATTGTTGCACAAACGCTCCTGAATGTTACGTTGTACGTACAGTACATTGCTTGCCTTGTTATAACTGTTAGAGTAAGTTCGTGAGGGGTTCACTCTTTGCACGCCCACTGTGTTCAGCATTCTCTATAGTTTTTTAGTCCTTCTCTTTCTTGTTCCGATATTAATGTCAGCATCTTGTTCTCGAACACCGTCAGTCTGTATTGTCCCTCAAACCAGAATTAAGTTGAATACCTGCTCACGAGAAGAGCTTCTTTGATTAGTATGGTATATCAAATAATTTACCACCTAATTTTGATTCCCGCTGACGTAGGTACACACTTTCTGCGTCCTAATGTATTACAGGACCAATTTTCCACCACAGTTCTTTGTAATCACCTCCTCGAATGATTGCCCTTGATATGCTAGCAGCCACTTTTAGCGTTGTTCAGAATCGTTTCTCAGTAATTATCCCATCGTCCAAGAGGTCCTTTTCCTCTCCACACTCCATTAACAAAGTGATTCCGTTGCCTACTTCGCAAAGAATCATGGTCATAACCCTAAAACTATACTTACTAAGTTTCCAACAGTTCCTTCCAGTTTGCATAATATTAACTTCATGTGATCTAGTCAACAAATGTCAGATGTTGCTCTGCTGTTTGGAGACATTTCAATTTCTGTTATGAGTTCGTACAAGCGTAAAGTGATTCCTATTCCAGCCGTGTGATAATTTCTTATTGTCTGAATTACTCTTCATGATGCTAATATGCCGTCTTTAACATTTGCTAGTGAACTAGAATTTCTTTCAATCTTATACACATATTTGCCTCCTTCGGTCGGTTGAGCCTTTGATACTGCTGATGGATTCTAGTTCCTTAAATATTCTGGTCATTCGACTACTCTCGTACATTTCTGTCCGTATACATAGTAATGCTCTTTGTATTGCCAGATTTTCAAGTCTGCTTACGACATAGGCCTATATAATCGATTTGTCGAAAGGTCTACTTGTGTATGCTGTGAGATATGTGTAATCAGTCAGCTGTGTCATAATGGTCTATGTATAGTACCTGTACTGCTCTTGATGTGTCAAGAAGCAGGCTAATCATGAAGAAATACAGAACTGGTTCTACCACTGATTCATTACCTTACATCCGTTCCTCTGTAGCTTTACAATCTACTATCGTAGCTGTCCGGTAGAACTACAAGAAAATCGCCGAACCTCGTGGCTACAGAACCTGTATGAAGTGTGAACGACGAGAACACAGCAGCTCTTGCCGGAATCTACACGTAAGTAATCCATATAACAAGACAATAGCAAATCACTTGCCTGAATGATTTTTCACATTTCGTAAACCTGTACTTTCTGTATCGTGCTGTGAAAAGTGCAGCTGGATGTACAGTACACTGTAAGTCAGCTCGATGCTGTGACGACTTTCGGGGAAAGAAAGCTCGTAAATCGTATGACCTCTGAACTACAGCTGGTCTTCAGCCGCCTATAGACTCTCTTTGCACCTGGAAAAGAAGCCCTGTAGCGCTCATTGGTTACGATATTTGTTTTAGAATAGAATTAGGAATAGAAATTATTTTTGGAATATTGCCGGATTTTCTTCGTCATGGAATACCTCTTGTTGAAATGTTCCATTTTATGCACAAGTAATGTCTTTAGTTCCCTAGCGCTTTATGTCTGTTCCCGAGATCAGAAGCAAACTACCCACCTTGTGCCATGTGCATTGCATACATCGGTAAGTTTGGTAATGGAACAGAGAGACGGTTTACGTCTGGTCGGAGCTATTATTCTTACGCGCATCCTATGTGTGGGGTTTACAATACTTACAAGCACGCCAGGCCAAGCGGCGTTTGAAAGTACAGTGTGAGGTTACATTACTTTAGTACAGGCCTGAGCAATGTGTTGCGTAGTGCAGGAGCCTTCAGCAAAATTTGGCCAGCATGCGGGCAACGTGGAATTGAGCGTACACAATGAAGAATGGATAAGTGTGTGTGTAATAATATGCATAATTTTATCTGTGTATTTTTCTGTATGTCATGTGCAATAAAATTATAATGAAAATCCTAGGAAAAGTTAATAAAAATGAAGCTCACAAGCGTGGCTAGGGTGTCGCAGTTTTTAGAACATTTTTGCAAAATTAACGAATAACGTAATGTATATCTCCCTAAATAAACCTGTCGTAAGTTTTCAAAATTGCTTCGGCGTACGATCGTAGGTTTGCCAGATAAAATGTTACAAGACATCTCATTTAAAATGCCTCTACGGCCAACATACCGCTGTATCACAGGCCACGCGTTGCCCGCAAGCTACGGGTTGAGTCGCCATGCTGTAGCACCTGGCACTGTGACTTCTGTCGCCTGTAGAGGAACCCAAATGTTCATTGTTGTATTCACAAAACCCCATCTTCCATATCCATAGCAAGGTTAATACAGTCCACATTCTGACACTCTACTTGTATTAATATTTTCAACCGTCTACGTCTACGTCTTGCAGGTGGTGTTTTCCTTTACTTTTCCACATAAATTTCGTATCTTTACAGTTAGTGATATAAAAAGCGCATTTTGAGAATATGTCTAATATAGTCCATATTTTTAATGAGGAGTGATTCTTGCACTGTTTCTGTGTACAGTTGGTGGATACAGCTACTATTCGATGTTTGATATTTTACTTTCGAAAGTGCTTGTAAACCAAGTGTGTAAATTTGTACAGCGTGTATTTAACATGCGCATTGCGCAGAAGTAATTATGAGTGGCATGCTTATATCCATATTCTGGAATTTGCTCTTAACGAGAAGGAAGTGTAACAGTTGTGACTGATATAATGCTTGCTCACTGAGATGATCCGTAGAGGTCAAGCTGTTCGCCGAACCACGTAATTAGCACGACAGTAAACATTTTTCTTTTTTACTGGCAGTATAAAAACTATATTAGTAAGTAAATTTGCACGCCTCTATTTATTGTCAGTTGATTCTTTGGCCTGTCTAGCTTGGCGAGAATTAAGGACGTATATTGAATGAACAGATAATAACAGTAATTAATCCGTATTTACAATTCCGTGTCCAATATTATTAAAAAATGAAAATAAATATTTATGTAATTTGGAGACCAGGGATAGCGTAGTCGGTACACTTATTAGGCCACGTGTTGGAGGTCCGGGTTTCGCATCCCTGCAGGGACATTGAGAATTTTGTCGTGTTCAAAACGTCGGGTCGGCTCTGATGCCTACACCCACTCATATTCTCTCCCGAGGGTAGAGTGGTTGGAGTGTGAATCTGATCTATTTCCGCCGTGTACCCCCGCGGTGTAGTACAAGAGAACGTTAAGAGAATATCACAAATCTGATGTTAGACAGGTTCAGACCCATTACGACCGTCTTGAGGTTTTGACGTGTCAAGACGGATGTTTTTCCGAGACTGCTGTTGATTGTTTAGTGTGCGGAGTTAACTTTTTAAATTGTTTCTGCAACCGTAAGACGTACAGAAAAGTTTAATTCACATAAAATTTATAATTAGTTCTTGTTTACAGCTTTTATTCTAAACATGTTTCACTGCGATAAGTGTTAGTGAGTTGTGCTCGAGATGCTTGCATTAACCACCCGTAGGCCTTCATGTAGAGTGACCGTTAAAATCATGCGCGCTACTTGAAGATTTAAATAACACGACCGTTTTTCGTAGATATGTCCAGTATTAAGTTTCATGACAATCAGTTAAGCGGCTCTCGATACGTCACATTCGGAAAAGCAGAGTAGTTTCAACAGGCGCCCCTCATGAACGTGAGGGCCTAAAATTTACGTGAGGCCTGTGATATGATACTTCTTACCCGGTCCGTTCTCTTCAGGTCAGCGATTTCACGCGATTGTAAGAGGTTATCAATGGAGGTATATCACAGTGCACGCCTAGTGCGGTAGTCGCTCAACTAACCTTGTGTTTCTGAGCACAGACTATGTTAAGTTGATTCTAAAGGTTTGTAAAGATACTATTTTACACTTAGGCCATCTCATGTGTGATTAGTGGTGAATAAAGTGGCACACAGTGTTTCTGCTGTCTTCATCATTCCACCTTTGCTTTATATCGATTTATTCATCCGTCATGGACGCTTTCTAACAAGAATAGTTAAATTGAACGTTTACAAGAACTTACACCTAGCATTACTACCTTTGTGGCTTTTTCCCTGTCTTATAAAAAACTATCGTGAAATTTCTGGAACTGAACCTATCCCCCTTATCAGGTGGTAGGTGGTGTCGGACCAAACTTATTAGGTAAAGGTAAAGGTAAAGGGCACCCTTGTACAGACACTGAGGCTTTGTACAGGCCGTACGGTCCGTACGGGGAGTGGAGTATAGCTCTACTCTTTCTTGACCACGGCACTAGAGGGGGTAAGGGGTCAGCGTCACGCCCCGGCCGCTCTTTACCCCCGGGAAAGATCCGGTACACATTGTACAGGAGGCTGGGTGGGCCCTAGGGCCGGTCTGGACAGGTGCGGAAAATCTTGTCCCCACCTGGATTCGATCCCCGGACCGTCCAGCTCCTAGCCAGTCGCTATACCGACTACGCTACCCGGCCCACAAACTTACTAGGTGCCTCCCCAGTGTTACTCGTGAGACCAGAGCAGATGGTTATTGAAACTTTTATGTTCTTTTCTCTTTTCTTTATTGATTACGAGAAGTCCGGAAACATAGTATTCGCAAGCACAGTTTTTTTAACCTTAATAAGGCGGTCTGTTAAACTCACATAATTTTGTTTGACTTCGCAATTCACTGCTACAGAAGTAACTGAGTTTGTTAGCGGTAATAAAACACATTGGAGTCTACTTGTATTCCGTGGTGTATGTGTCACAGTGTTTCAGTTTATAGATATTGGATTTCCCTTATTTTGATTTGTTCCGAACTCTTCTGCCCTCTTATTGGACGTAAGAAATGAAATCATAGCTTGCCCCTTCATGGTTTCCGAAGCAAATCTCTCGTCACTTTAATCCTATAACAAATAAAATAAATCGAAATGTAGCTACGTATAAGAACTCATCTCAGAACTCATCTCACTCCTCTCAGTGCACATTCACAGTCTTCAATAAACGTGCCCGTCGGTTAATGCTCTTTAAGGAAATTATCGCCGTTTATTCTCAGAATCGTACCAAGTACACAAAACGGACTATGTGAAAAAATACAGAGTTTCTTAGTGTTAAGTGTAGTGGTACATATAGTAACCACTGAACGTTAAAAAGTTACTGTAATTACGGCAAGTACGAATATAAATACCACTGCAGAGATTGTTACATTTACATATATTCTACTTTTTTTTTACGAAGTACGTTTTCTTCTGTTCTGGTTGGGGAATATACGATTTGTATAAGCGTTCTTTTGATCGTTAACACTGTGACCTCTGCAGCGCGATGTAATACGCTTGATGACCTCTTCAGATCCCTCTGCAGGGTGCGGGTGTCTCGCAGCATTTTCTTCATATGCCCGTTATCTCTTGTATTCAATTATTTCTGTTTCATTTCTTGCTTAAAGTAGTGTATTTGCCTTGGCTCTGTTTATGTGTTGTCATGTATCTGGCAGTCTTAAATTTTAGTGACGGTATTTGAAACCTTAAATTCTTCCTCATGTGTATATTTCTTTTGTGTCCACGTCTTTTGAGGCGGGATAGCTTAGATAGTGTAATGACTAGGCTCCGGGCTGTGCATCCAAGAATTGTGGTCATATTTCCGGCAGGCGCAAGACATTTATCTCTTCTCCTAAACGTCCAGCAGGGTCTCGGGCTCACCCAGCCTCTTATACAGGGTGTTCAACTTAAAAGTGGACCGTATTTAGTATTTAATAAAAAATTATTATACTTAATTTCCGCAAAGATTTGTGGGGAGATCTTGTAATAGCCGTTTGAATATCTTGCAGTATCCCTGGTGTTAACACTGACTTCTGCCGATTACGATTCTTGTCCAAAAGTGAACCTGTTTTACGGA
>Ga0123355_10003892_pt1 | contig 21604 bp, 24 predicted proteins | sample TergutEmb28metaG_3_FD_89872 | JGI IMG/M metagenome (GOLD analysis project Ga0123355, IMG submission 89872) | Embiratermes neotenicus P1 segment gut microbial communities from Petit-Saut dam, French Guiana - Emb289 P1 | ecosystem: Host-associated > Arthropoda: Insects > Digestive system > Gut ...
AGGGGAGGATATACGGTTTAAGAAGCCATTTGCCCAAATTCTTAGGCGAAGGAGACCGAGGCTCCGGAGCCGTGTTCCTTGGGCGGGATTCTTAAACCGTATATCCTCCCCTGCCGGAGCTTTTGGCGGGAATGTTGGCTCACGCGCGGCGGGGGCCCCTACCGCCTAACAAGCTCAATGACACGTAGGCGCGGGCCGTAATCCGACATCGTATCTTCCCACACGGAAAAATACCGTACCGCCCCGCTTGCGTCAACAAAAGATATGCCCCTGTGCGGCATCCCCCCCAAGGCAAGCCATGTCGCAACAAAGGGGCGGCCCGGCGATAACTCGTCCAGCGAGTACAGCGTCTCCGCCCTGAACGCCGCAGCATCATCGACAGAGCCTGTGTTCACGAGCCGCAGAAACCTAAAGCCAGTTACCACGGTATCTGCGGCGAAAACAATGCGCTGATCCCTGCCGTGCTGCCAGTCAGGGTGGGCGAATATGGCGTGGTAATCAGGGTCGTCAAAAAAGGCGTGCGGGGCGTGTTCGTTCAAGAGTTCGCCCGTAACGATTTCCGCGCGCACCGGGCTGTGAGGCGGCTGACCGGGAATGTGGACGAGCGGCCCGGTTCCATCCGCCGCAGGGCCCCCCGCGCAAGCGGCAATAAGCGGCACGGCAAGGGACGCAAACAACGCAATCAATGCTACGCTGGCTTTTTTCATACTCTTTCCTGTTTTTTTCTGCGTTAAGGCCGGCCCAAGCGGGTAAGGGGCCAGTACCGGAAAATTGCCCTTCCACGGATGTTGTGTACCGGAACAGGGCCCCATGTGCGGGAATCGTTGGTGCTGCTGCGATCATCGGAAAGCAGAAATACCTCGTTCTCGCCCAGAATAATTGCGTCCATGTTTCCCGAAAACGGAAGCGACACGTCCCAAAGGGGCGGCATCTGCGGAATATTTGTGGTATAGTTCCGCTCGGTAACCTCGAATTCCGTCAGGCTAAAATCACTCCCCCGGACTCTTACCCGGACAACAAAGTTGTCCATAGAAATCTCGTCCCCCGGAAGCCCTATCACCCTTCTTACAAACTGATAATCCGCAGACCTTCGCCCGGACTGGCCCGGAATCCCCACCCTTTGAGCGGTAAGAAAACGCACCCCCGCGTATAGGACATGGTGAAAAAACCCCGGCCCTTCACCCCGGTACGCATACGCCAGCACCACATCGCCCCGGCGGAACGGAAGGGTTTCCCGCTCCATGCCAAGTCCGGGGATAATGGAAAAAACAGCGTATGAGGAAAAGATAAAGCGATCTCCCGCACGAAGATTGGGCATCATAGTGTTGCTTTCCAGAACTCTTACAGAAAGAACCAAGGCAGAAAAGGAGAAGTAAAGAAGAAAAAACCCCAACACAGCCAGCACCACCCAGCGCTTGCGGTGCTGCTGATTTTTCTGATCCGAATAGGAATACCTGCGCGCTTTCTTGTTCCGCATCGTCTGCCCGCCTTACCGTATCGCGCCGAAGCGCTCAAAGGCGGCAAAACGCCTGCTGCTAAAATCCCCCGGCCAGTACACAATCAGCGCCCTGCCAAGCACGCTGGAACGCGTTACCGAGCCGAACCTGCGGCCATCCAAGGAATTGTCCCTGTTGTCTCCCAAGGCGAATATCCTGTCCTCCGGCACATACCAGCCTTGGCGGCTCCTTGCGGAAAGGGCGGAGTAGTGCCTGTCATGAGGATGAGCGCCCCGGAACACCTCCAGCCGGCCCCTCCTAAAGGGATCGTCGGCATAGTCCAGCCGAACCGCCCGCGCCGGAGTCATCAGTTGGGTAAAGGCCGCCGTCCTCCCCGCCGTTTCCAGCGAGGTATAATCCTGATCGCTCCAAAGCCGGACGATGTTGTGGCTTGTACCCCGCAGGGTGTTAAATTCGCTTTCGTCAAACCAGCGATCCTCGCCCGCCGGACGAATACGAAGGTTTCCCCGGCTGGAAACAAAGCGGTCGCCGCCAACACCCACCGCCCGCTTTATAAGGAATTGCGGCCTAGGCTCCCCGTACTCGTCCCTGTCAATATCTACCATAGAAAGGGTAAGCATATAAATAATCCGCTGGGCCACATCGAACACCGGCCCGCGGGAAATGTAGGCGGGGTTTTTGAAGATGATAATCTCGTTCCGCGCGGGCTGAACCGGGCTTGGGAGCTTGCCCACTCCCGGCAGCACTTCCGGGCCGTAGATAACCTTGTTTACAAATATCCTGTCGCCGATAAGCAGGGTGTCGATCATGGAGCCGGAGGGTATCTGGTACGCCTGAAGAAGATACTGGTTAATAAGCAACACCACCCCGGCAGCCCACAGGAAAGCCTCCACCCAGTCCAGAATGACATTTTTCTTTTTCTGCTTTTCCTTCCGTATCCGTATCTTCCTTCTGCGGTACGTGAGGTATCGCTCGGTTAGAAGCTGAACGCGATCAAAAAAATCGGCAGGGGAAGATGATTTATGCGATTTGCCGCCAGAGGCGGTTTGCCGGGCCATTTCCTTTAGAGGGTAGCACGGATTTCCTGTCGTTGACAAGATCACGGAAATCACTGCTTGAAGCGCAGAAAATCCAGCCGCCCCCCCGCCGCGCGTAAGCCAACATTCCCGCCAAAAGCCCCGGCGGGGGGCGTTATAGTTTTGCCTCCCAAACTCCGATACACAAAATAGTAGGAGATACGGATAGTGCGCAATATACAGGGCGTTTCGATGTCTAACCTCAGCAATACCATGGTAAGTGGCAGAAGAGTGTCGCTTCCCGTGGATCCCGCCTTCGTTGTGTATTCCCACTTCGAGCATGTGTACGGCAGGGCCGCCTCGCAGGATACTCGTGGGGTAAGCATTAGCCAGTTAAAGCTTCTGGATATACTTATCGGGCGGCTCAGCCAAATCAGGGATGACGCCGCCTTCCAGTCACTGGCCGCTCCGGGCGAGGAAGTCAACTCCGCTTATGTTGATGCCCTAATCGAAACGTACAGGAACGAAATACAGCAAACGCTGGCGGCAAGCGCCGCTATGCCCTATCTTCCCTCGCCAAACGCCCAAAGCGGCGCGGTATTCAGCATGGTCGCCTAGCATGGACAAGCCTTGGTCAGAGGTGGAGCTTATCCGGGAGGCGTTTCACTACAAAAGCCGCTTCGATGGCTCCACAATGGTGTTCAAAATCGAATTTCCCGTAACGGAGCATCCGCTTTTTCCCTCTATGGTCAAAGACTTGGCGCTTCTTTCCCAAACCGGGTTCCGGGTGGTCATTGTTCCCGGAGCGAAAGAGTGGATCGACGACATACTTGGGGAATACGATATTTCTTCGCTTTACAAGGGCTCGGCGCGGGTTACTTCGGCGCAGGCCATGCCCTTTGTGCAGATGGCCGCCTTTCACAGCGCGACCAGGTTCATGACGGGCTTTTCCGGCTCGCGGGTGGATGCCGTGATCGGCAATTTTGTCCGGGCTAGGGGAGTCGGGGTTATAGACGGCACGGACATGAAACACACGGGCACGGTGGACAAGTTCTACGCCGATTCCCTGCGCCGTGTGCTGGAACTAGGCATGGTTCCGATACTTCCCTGCATAGGCTGGAGTTCTTCGGGGAAGCCCTATAACGTGCCCAGCGACGAGATTGCCATTTCTGCGGCGGCGAACCTTGGAACGGAAAAACTCTTTATCATTTCCCTTTCCGGCGGTGTAAGGAAGGATAACTACCATATCCCCGACGGCATCGAAACCGGGAAAAAGGGCCGGATATGCCGCCTAACGCCGCAAGAGGCGGCAAGGGTGCTGGACGCGAACCCCTGCGGCAAGGACGGGGACTCTAGGGCCCTCGCGGAACTTGCCCTTGGGGTAAATGCCTGTAAAGCCGGCGTTGAGCGGGTGCACATCATTGACGGAGAGGAGGAAGGGGCGGTTCTAAAAGAGCTGTTTTCCAACCTTGGCGCGGGGACGATGATTTACGCCGATGAATACGAATCGATCCGGGGTATTAAAAGCCGGGAAATCCCCGATCTGCTGCGCCTTATGGAACCCCTTATGCAGCAGGGTATACTGTTGCGGCGCAAAGCCGAGGACATCCAAAGCAAAAAAGAGGACTACGCCGTGTTTGTCATAGACGGGCAGATTCGGGCCTGCGGCGCTCTGCACGACTGGGGCGAAGAACAGGCCGAGATTGCCGCAATCGCCACAGACCCCGTCTACGCCGATATGGGCTTGGGCAGCCGCATTGTCCGCTACCTTATAGACAAAGCCAGAAGGCAGGAGTGCAAGCGGGTCTTCGCGCTTACCACCCGCACTCAGGACTGGTTTGAGTCTTTGGGTTTCCGCGAGGTTTCCCCGAAAACGCTTCCGGAAAAAAAGCGCCGCCTGTACGACCACAACAGAAACAGCAAGGTTTTCGCGCTGGATATTTTGTAAAATTTTTCTTGCAAACAGCCTAATGTCATGATACCATACTCTTATGGGCAATAATATCTGCCCGCTTTATGGAAGTCATTCCGTAAAAAATGCCTTTTCTTTTTTTTGTTATGGAGGTAAATTCATGTATCATGTGATTCTGCTTATTCTATCTGTGGTACTGTTGCTGGTGTTAATATCCAAATTCAGGCTGCACACCTTTCTTTCGCTTCTTTTGGTATCGATCTTGTTGGGCATATTTGGGGGATTGTCGCTGCCCGATGTCGCGTTGCACATAGCCGCCGGATTCGGCGCGATTATGCAACATATCGGCATTGTTATTGTTGCCGGCGTTATCATTGGCGAAATACTGGAGGTTACCGGCGGGGCCCGCAAAATAGCCAATGCCGTACTCAAGCTTGTAGGCGTCAAGAAGGCGACAATGGCGTCGGCGGTAACCGGTGGTGTGGTTAGCGTCCCTGTGTTCTGCGATGCCGGTTTTGCCATTTTGAATCCCGCTATAAAAGCAATATCACGCGCGGGCAAAATCCCGTATATGTGCCTTGTTTCGGCGCTTATGATGGGACTTCTGGCTACACACACGCTTACCCCCCCGACACCCGGCCCCATTGCCGCAGCCGCTATTTTGGGCGCTGATTTGGGCTTTGTTTTGCTGTACGGCCTTCTTATTTCAATACCTGTTATTGTTATTACCGGCCTGTTTTGGTGTAACTCAAAGTACCTGCGTAACAAATACCCCGAAATTGCCGGAGAGGACACGCCCGAAGAAAAGGCGATGCTTGAAGCGCAGACAAAGCAGACTATCGACGCGAACGGAATCGAGATAACCCCGTCGCTGTTTAAGTCGGTAATCCCCATACTTGTGCCGATTATGCTTATTTTGGTTCGCTCGTTTACCATGCAGTTTGCCGATCCTTCCCCTTGGCGCGATGCCATTGACTTTTTGGGAACTCCCTTTGTCGCGCTGTTAATCGGCGTTGGCCTTAGCTTTCTCTTGCCAAAAAAGTTTACCGCCGATGTCAGGGACACTTGGATTACCAACGCTATTAGAAAGAGCGCGGAAATCGTACTGCTAACAGGTATTGCGGGCAGTTTCGGGAGAATATTGCAGAATATTGGCGTGGGCGATATTATGGCAAACGCTATCGCCGCAACAAACATCCCTTCAATATTACTGCCGTTTATCATTTCGTCTTTGGTGCTTATGGCGCAGGGCTCCGCTACCGTAGCGCTACTTACAACAGCGGCGATAATCCTGCCCTTGCTGCCTGCGTTGGGACTTTCACCTGAGCTGGCGGTTATTTCCATTGCCGGCGGCGCGTTTACAGGCGTATTCCCTCAAGGCTCATATTTCTGGGTTGTTACCAAGATGGCCGGTTTTGACATTAAGCGGGGATATGTAGCTGTTACCGCGACAACCTTTGTAATGGGAGGGGTCGCGCTGGTATCAATATTTATATTGTCGCTTTTCGTGTCATAGGGAAAAATTGGAGAAACATATTTTATGGTTGATATTGCAAACGAAAATATTTTAGCGGCGTATTTACTGGAACGCGGGCTCATAAGCCCGGACACTGAATACAAGATTACCTATCTGAGCGGCGGGGTATCTGGCGTGGCGGCTTTTGTTCAGGCGAATGGCAAGGACATGATCATCAAACAAGCATTGGCAAAGCTAAAGGTCGCCGAGGAATGGCTGTGCGACCCCAGCCGTATGAGGATTGAAGCCAGAAGTAATGAGATTTACCATCGTCTGGTTCCCGAAAATACACCGGAAGTCTATTTCTATGACGAGGCCAATTATATCTTTGGCCGCGCCGCCGCCCCCGAACATTGCGTTATGTGGAAAACAGATTTGATGAGCGGCAAACTTGATTTTGAGGTGGCGCGCAAAGTCATAGAATCGCTGATGATAGTGCATAACGAGTGTTCAAGGGACAGCGCGGTTGCTAAAGAATTTGACGACAACAGCATATTTTATGATTTGCGTATATCGCCGTACTTGGAGTTTATTCTTACAAAGCACCCCCGGTTAACGGAGTACTCCAAGCCAATTATTGATGAACTGATGAAAAGCAAAATCACGCTTGTTCATGGTGATTACAGTCCCAAGAATGTAATGGTTGACGGGCGGCAGGTGTTTTTGACAGATTTTGAAGTTGCCCATTACGGCCATCCAAGCTTTGATCTAGGTTTTATTTCAAATCATCTCATTCTAAAGTCGATACACATGGAAAAGTTTGGTGTTTCGTATCTTGGTATGCTTGAATACATGTTGAACATTTACTTTGAAGGCGCGAACTTTATGGATAATGCGGCGCTGGAAAAAAGTTTTTTAAAGTTATTGCCGCTGTTGATGATTGCGCGCGTAGACGGCAAATCACCTGTGGAATACATAACACGCGATGAAGTCAAACAATTTGTCAGGGATGGCGCTTACGCCATTATTAACAGCGGGATAACCACACGCAAGGAACTTATAAGCCTTTTAGCTGGGCATCTTGAAAAGCGAAAGGGGTAAGATATGGCAGGATATAAAATTAAGGAAGTAGTTGCGCGCCAAGTCTACGATTCCCGCGCCGTTCCCACGGTGGAAGTCGAAGTGAGTTTGGAGTGCGGCGCTGTAGGCCGTTCAATAGTGCCTTCCGGCGCGTCAACAGGCGCGTATGAGGCGCTGGAACTGCGTGACAAAGACGGGCATTTTGGCGGCAAAGGGGTAAACCGCGCGCTTAGCAACATTCGAAAAGTATTGGCTCCCGCGATAATTGGGATGGATGCCACCGATCAGACCGGCATAGACAGTAAGCTCATCGCTCTTGACGGCTCGCCCTCAAAAAGCAACCTTGGAGCTAACGCCATTCTGGGCGTGTCGATGGCTGTGGCGTACTCGTCCGCCAATGCCGCCAAACAGCCGCTGTTCCGGTACTTGGGCGGCGCGAACGCCAAGACTATTCCCGTACCCATGATACAGATTATCGGTGGCGGCGCTCATGCCGTCGGCAGTATCGACATACAGGACTTTCTTGTTGTCCCCATGAGCGCTGAAAACTTCGCAAGCGGCTTTAAGATGGTGGTTGATGTATACAACGGCACAAAACAGGTCTTTGCGAAAGCCGGCAAACCTTTATCTACAGCCGATGAAGGCGGTTTTTGGCCCACTGGCTTCAAAAGCAACGAGGAAGGCTTACAGCTTGTGTGCGATGGCATAGAAAAGGCGGGCTATCTTCCCGGAAAAGATGTTGCCATTGCGTTGGATATAGCCTCCAGCGAATTCTACAACAAGGATTCGGAGCGGTACAGTTTCCATCTTGAACAGCGCGATTTTAGCCGTGAAGAGTTTGTTGATTTGCTTGCCGGCTGGGTTGAAAGGTATCCAATTATATCTATTGAAGATGGCTGTTCAGAATTGGACTGGGAAGGCTCGGTGCTTTTGACGAAAAGGCTAGGTCGCAAAATACAGATTATAGGAGACGATCTTTTTACAACCAATATTGCCCGCATAAAAGAGGGTGTCGAAAAGGGCGCATGCAACGCTGTTTTAATTAAGCCAAATCAAATAGGAACCGTAACGGAAACGCTTGATTGCATTGAATACACCAAGAGTGTTGGCTATTTGCCTGTTGTTTCAGCGCGCTCTGGCGAAACAGAGGATTCCATTATAGTGCATCTTGCCATTGCGACTAACGCTGGTCAATTGAAAGTTGGCTCTGTGGCAAGGTCTGAAAGGAACGCAAAATGGAATGAAACCCTTCGAATGGAGGAGCTTTTAGGTAAATCGGGCGTATACCCCTCCAGTGGCATCTTCAAAATGATAAAGTAAGCCTTGAGTTAATTTGGCTTTAAAGGTGTTGCATGGAACATGGATGACGAACATGCTCTTATCTTGTAATAAACCCTCTTGTGCCAATAGTAATTGATACTCCGCCAAGAAGTTCATTGTTCATAAAATGCTGTAAATATCCAACTTCAAAATATACTGATCCGTATCTGTGGAAAAAAAAGTCAATTCCTCCTCCTCCGCCAAAAATTAAATTTGATGATGTAGTTCCATTACCCCCGCCAAACCCAATTCCGCCTTCCAAAAAAGAGTAGCTTCTGATGAGGTTATTTGAGGAGAACCCTCCCAAGCTTAATTTTCCAAGTATTGAACCAGCCCCAAAACTATCCCCAGAATTTGTGGTTATTAAATCTCCTCTCCCGATAATATGTCCGCCCATCTGTAAACCATTATCAAAAAACAAAAACGCATATTCGCCCACTCCTCCAAACGTATGCCCATCAATTCCAGTAATTACACCAGAAAACCCGCCACCCCCAAAGAATGGCCTAAAAGTAAATCCGCTTTCTTGCGCAGAAATGTTCATTCCAGCAATAGCGAATATTAAAACAATGACAATTTTTTTCATCTGAAGCATAATTTCCTCCAATATTTTTTTTAGCATAAAGAATATGCCTTATTCTGTCAACACTACTATCTGCGGCGCATGGATGAGGCGCACAAATATCAAAAAATTTCCTTGACAAACCTTGTTAGATGTATTACATTGTTTACATGGTTAGGTATGTTGAGGATATTGTAAAAAGGATAGGGAAGGGACTCATTCCGCAAGACATTTTCCTCCATATCAACAACGCTTTTACGGCAATCGATGTAACAAAAGACTTGTCTCTTTTTGATATTAAGCAGTTGAAAATGTCAAAAGAAACAAACCGGATTTACTATCGTTTGTGTAAAAGAAAGTATAGAGCGATTTTTTATGTTGAAAATGACAACATAATGATTGTAGCTTTGGACAAACGGGAGGATATATACCGAAAATGGCAGTAATATCGTTAAGGCTTAACGAAAAAGAAGAAAGCATGATAGAATTTCTTTCAAACTACTACGAACAGGACAGATCGGCGCTGATAAAATATTCGCTTAAAGAATTGTACGAGGATATTATCGACAAAGAGGCCATAAACGAGTTTGAGGCAAAAGAAAAGAAAGGCGAAGTGAGATTTATTGACTCAAGCGAAATAATAAACGAGCTGTTCCAAAACTCAGGTTAGTTTCGGAACAGCTCCCAAACCCGGTTCTACACCGTTATCTTCTCCCGCTTTGCGATAAGCGCCTGCGACACCACCACTAGCCCCGCCATGCCAGCGCCGATAAGGTCAGTTCCGATACCCGGATACAGCATAAGGATACCGGCGGCGGCGGCCAACAGCCGGAAGGGGGCGCTGACTTTCGTGAGCATATACCCTTGAACCCCAACGGCAAGGCTCGCCATCCCGATTATGGAGGAAATAATGATTTTTATAATCTCCAGCACGGTGGAATCATGGTAGCCGATAAGAATTGCCGGGCTTAAAACGATGATAAAGGGAAGAATAAATGTCGCTATGGCGAGCTTGGTGGCGATAACCGCGGTTTTAATGGGGTTGGACTTGGCGATAGCGGCCCCCGCGTAAGCGGCGAGAGCCACAGGCGGGGTAATGTCGGCGACAATCCCGAAATAAAACACGAACATATGCGCCGCCAGTAGCGGTACAACGACCCCAATTTCCATCCCGGCCCGCATTATCATGGGGGCGGCTATGGTAGCCATGATCACGTACTTCGCGGTTGTAGGCATCCCAAGGCCAATTACTATGCAGGTTACCGCCGTAATCAAAAGGGCCACAAACAGGCTGGTTCCGGTGGCGATAAAGAACGGATGGTTTACGACACGGACAAGCTGGTTTATGAGTATCTGCCCAATGCCTGTTAGGGTAACAATGCCGACTATCGTGCCGGCTACGGCGCAGGCAATCGCCACGCTGATGGTGTTTTTCGTGCCGTTGCCGACAGCCTCCACAAACGTCCCCGGTTTAAAGCGGGTGTCTTTTCTGATAAAGCTCAGCACGAAAACCGCAAGAATGGCCCAGCAGGCGGCGAAGGCCGGGGTAAAGCCCCGCCCCATAAGAATAACCAGCAGAATAATCGGGAGGAACAGGTAGCCTTTGGTAAGAGCCAACAGCCCCACTTTCGGGATCATTTCTTTGGGAAGGCCCTTTAAGCCCAGCTTTTTCGCCTCGAAATGAACCATAAGGAAAACCCCGATAAAGTACAGCGCCGCCGGCAGGGTAGCCGCCAGAGCTATCGTAATGTAGGGAATGGCGGTTATCTCCGCCATAAGAAAAGCCGCCGCGCCCAGTATGGGGGGGACAATCTGCCCGCCGGTAGAGGCCGACGCTTCCACCGCCGCGGCGAACTCCGGCTTGTAACCGATTTTCTTCATCGTGGGGATGGTAATGGGGCCGGAGCTTACGGTGTTGGCGACAGAACTGCCCGAAATCAAGCCCAACAGCGCACTGGCAATAACCGCAACCTTGGCAGGGCCGCCGGATTTGGAGCCCGCAAGGCCATTAGCCAGGTCTATAAAGAATTTCGCGATTCCTGTCTTTTCAAGAAAGGAGGCGAGAAAGATAAAAAGCACGATAAATGTCGAGGCGACCCCGATAGGAACGCCTATAATTCCCTCTGTGGTGAAAAAAAGCTGATGCACCACCCGGCGCAGGGAATAGCCGTCAAGAAACGCGAAGGCGACAAAGCCCAGCGCCACTACAAGGATGGGAACCCCCACCACCCGGCGGCACAGTTCGGCAAGGAGAATCATGCCAACCAAGCCCACGTAAATGTCCGTGGGAGTTATCAGGGCCGCGCGGTGGATAATCTCGTGGAAGTTAAACACCCAGTAAAAGAACGCGCCCCCGCCAAGGATGGCAAGGACAAAGTCGTACCAAGGGATGTAGTTTACACGGCTGGTCATGCCTTTGCGGGCTGGATAGAACAGGTAGCCTATGAAAACAAGGATTCCCACAAAGGCGCTGCGCCTGACCTGCTCCGGAAGGGTGAAAAGCAGTGTTGTGGCGAATACATACGCGGCAAACAGGACAAGGAGCCCTTTTACAATGTAGCCGGGAATGCCGGTAAAATGCCGTGTCCGTGAATCACGGTCAAACTTGGCTTTAATTTCTTCCTGCCGCTTTTCGTCCAGAATCTCCGTCTGGGCGTTTCCGTGTTGTTTATCCTGATCCATACCAATTTCTCCTAAACCTGTTAATGCTTAACTTGTACCGCTATACCGCAAAGTGATTTGGGCGTTCCTTCCGTAACGCTCCCGCAGATTTATGCGTTCATCGTTTATAAATAAGATGTGGTCCGAAACAGTCCCCACTATCACGTTAAGCTCACGCAGTGGAACGTTAAAGCCGGAAATGATCATCGCGCCTCCGTCCCGGCTGAGCGTCTGGCCTTCCCCCAGATCGCTTTGAATGCCCGCGCCAAAGGAGTAAAACCGCACGCTTTCCAGCCAAATCCCGCCGTCCCCGGCCCGGAACGTTTCCCGCACCGGGCTCTGGTTTACCGAATGGATAAACTCTATAGCAAACTCGCCGCTTTCGCCAAGCGGCAGCCTGCCGTAAAGCCTGCCCGAACCGGTGTTCCGTACTTCCAGAACCCGGGTTTCCGGGCCGCCCCAAAACCCAAAGACATACAAGGCCGCCCCGGCGGAAATTGCCAGGGCGGAAACCGCGAAAACGAGCCGTTTTATTGCATTACCCCGACGGATCTAAAAAACCGTTCAGCGCCCGGGTGAAAGGGAACCGTAACGCCTTCCACGGCATAGTGAAGATCAATGTCATGGCCCCTGGAGTGACCAAGCGCTATCTGCGCCCGGTGCTCAAAAAGACCCCTTGTCATCTGGTACACCGTTTCTTCCGAAAGGTTTTCGCTTACGATAAGCGTGGCCTTAACGGCGACCGTTGTTACTGCCGGCACTCCGCTGTACGTTCCGGCCGGGATGGTGTACATGCTGTAGAAAGGATACGCCTCCATAAGCCGTTCCGCCGCGTCCGGATCAACCCCCAAAATCATAATATCCCGTGAGAGCGCCAAGTCTACAACCGCCGGCGTGGGAGCGCCCGCCGTAACAAAGGCGGCGTCGAGCCTGCCGTCCCGCAGCCCGTCGGCGGAGTCACCGAAGCCCAGAAAGTGGACGGTGATATCGTCGAAGGTAAGGCCGTGCGCCCACAGTATCTGCTGTGCGTTAAACATGGTTCCGCTTCCGGCAGCGCCTACGGACACGTGCCGGCCCCGTAAATCGGCAACGCTGTTAATCCCCGGAACGGCGATAATCTGGCATACTTCGGCGTACATCGCCGCCATTGTGCGAAAGCCCCTAAACTGTCCCCCGGCAAAAAGACCCACGCCGTTCCATGCGTAATCCATTACATCGTTCTGGACAAGGGCCATTTCCACTTCCCCAATTTGCATGTGCTGGATATTCGCCATAGAAGCCCCGCTGGACTGAACGATAATGGGGATGCCCAGATGCTCGGTAAGAACCGTGGCTATCGCTGTGCCAAACGGGTAATAGGTTCCGGCGACGCCGCCCGTGGCAAAGCGTATCCTTTCGCCCCTGTCTCCACAGGCGCTCATTCCAATAGAAAGCAACGCTACCGCCGCTATCAATCCGACCTTTCTCATAACATACCTCCTGCGCAGAGATTAAAACTTGATACGGTAATTATACATTCACTCGTAGTTAATGTTCAAGGTGGGAATGTGGCGCTAAAATTAATATCCGGATTTTTATCACGCCAAGCTGCTAGAGAACGCAAAATCCCCTTGACAAATTATCAAAAAATCGTTAAATTATCCATAATATCTAAAATATCCAATATTTTTGCGAGAGAAAGCCATGAAAGAAAGCGCAATCAGAGTGGTAATTATTGACGGAGAGAATGACGCGCGGGACGCGGTTACATCTATCCTGTCGGGGCATGAGGATTTCTCGATATTGGCCTATGGGAAGGATGCCTACGATGCCTTAAACCTTGCCAGCCGCCTTAAACCTGACATCGCCATTTTGGGCAGCCGCTTGGGATATATCGACAGGGAAGAAATCCCGCCGCTGCTTAGGGCCCGTTCCCCCTCGACGGCGGTTGTTATTCTGACCGCCAAAGCAAGCGATTTGCAGTTATGCAGGGCTGTCTTCAATGAAGTGTCGGGCTTGGTTCAACGGGAGACGGATATACATTTCCTCCCGTGGATACTCAAATGCGTGTCCAGCGGAGGGTGCTTTCTTAGCCCCCCTCTGGCCGCCAGAGTTCTGCATCTTCTTTCCGGAGCGGCAAACAAAAGGGCAAAAGAAGAAGCCGCGCCGCGGGATGACCCCGCCAAGCGCCTTTCCAAAACCGAGATGCGGATTTTAATCGGGGTAGGAGAGGGCAGTACCAGCGGCGAAATCGCCAAGAACCTTGACTTGGCGGTGGGAACGGTGCGGAACTACATTTCGTCCGTTATGCACAAAATGGGCCTTGACAGCCGGGTACAAATGGCCCGCTACGCGTTCAAGTGCGGCCTTGTCCCTTCCTTCGCCAAACCCGGACACCACCGGGCGCGGCCTTAATAGCCCTCGTCCGCTTTTTCGCCTGGCACGGGAATGGGGTATTCCCCGTTAAAGCAGGCCAGGCAGTATCCCCCCGGACGGCGGGTTTCCCCTGACGCTGTTGTTCTTAGCGACTCTAAAAGGCCGTCCGCCGAAATAAAGGCCAGACTGTCCGCCCCCAGATATTCACGAAGTTCTTCCGGGCTGGAAGCGCTGCTGATCAGGTCTTTGCGGTGGGGCGTGTCAATGCCGAAATAGCAGGGATAGCGGACAGGGGGGGAACAGATGCGCATATGAACTTCCCTGGCCCCGGCGGCCCGTATAATGGCGACAAGCCTGCGGCTAGTGGTTCCACGGACTATCGAATCGTCGATAATAACCACCCGCTTGCCCCGCACTTCGCCGGCTATGGCGTTGTGCTTTACCAATACCGCCCTTTCCCGTTCCGGCTGGCTAGGGGAAATAAAGGTGCGGGCCACGTATTTGCTTTTGACAATGCCCAGCCCAAAAGGCGTTTCGGCGGCCTTGCCGTAGCCTATGGCGGCGGGTGTTCCCGAATCGGGCACGCCAATAACAATGTCCGCCTGTACCGGCGCTTCCTTTGCAAGAATTTCCCCCGCCCGCACCCTGGCGTTGTAGACATCAACCTGATCAATGACGCTGTCAGGCCGGGCGAAGTAGACATACTCGAAAGCGCAGACCGCCCGGCTGGTTTTTTCGCTAAACGTGAAGGACTGTACCCGCCCTTCGCTGATAATCACCATTTCTCCGGGCTCTACGTCCCGCGTGAATTTCCCCCCGACTGCGGCAATGGCGCAGGATTCGCTTGCCAGTACCCAGCCCCCTTCTATCTCTCCCAGGCAAAGGGGGCGGATGCCATTGGGATCGCGCGCGCCAATCAGAGCGTTCTCGGTAAGCACGGCAAGGGCGTATGAGCCTTTGATAAACTGAAAGGTATCGGCAAGGGCCCGTTCAAGACCCTTGCGGTAATTCTTGGCGATAAGGTTGATGATTACTTCGCTGTCGCTGGTGGAGGTAAAGCTTATCCCGGCATCCTCCAAAAGCTCCCGGACTACATCGGCGTTTGTAAGAGCGCCGTTATGCGCCACAGCGACAGAACCCAGCTTAGAGCGGTTCAGAAACGGCTGAGCGTTTTCCAGTGTGGAAGAGCCGGAAGTGGAATAGCGGACATGGCCTATGGCTATGGGCCCCTGAAGCTGTTCAATGACACCGGGGGTAAAGACAGAGGTTACAAGGCCCATGCCCCTGCGGTTTTCCATCTGCCTGTTTTTTACGGCGGCGATGCCTGCGCTTTCCTGCCCGCGATGCTGGAGGGAAAGAAGCCCATAATACACTAGCGGAGCCGCATTCTTTTCGGGGTCTTCGAAGTACAACCCGAAGACCCCGCATTCTTCGTGAAGCTTATCCTCACCATCGCTCAGACAAGCCTCACGCAAACTCATGACTGGATTCCCTCATTGGGGAATGATACCCGATTTGGGGCTGCCGTAACAAGGGACTACCGCATTTTCAAAGCAAGGCCCATGCGGGTGTTAAATTCGCCCTCGTCCATTTCGCCTTTAAGAAAATCAGAGATAAGAAGGCGGATAACCTGAGGAAAAGCATTCCAGTACTTGTCCGGCCAGGGGCCAATTCCCCTTCGCAGGGCTTTGTCCTCCTCCTCCTCCATGCGTCCCAGAGAAAACGAGACAAACTGGTCTATCATCGAAGCCAGCACGTCTTCTGGAATCGAGGGATCCCCGCCAGCCCCGGCGGAACGCTTGCCCCCACTTGAGCCTTTGCCTTGGCGGGCCTTGGCTTGTGGTATCCACGCGCGGGTGAGTTCTTCGATTTGCTTGTCCGTCAATTCCGGGGCCTGCTGTTTTATGATTCGCATGGTGTAATCCCTGACGCTGGTTTTAAGGCTGTCAATGCTTCCCTCGATATTGAGCTGGGCGCTGAGTTCACTGGCAAGGCGGCGGGGGTCGGGGGCCACGGGCATACTGCCGAACATGGCGATGTCCCGGCGGCGGCGCACCACGGCGGCGGCTATCGCCTCTATGTCCCGTTCCTCGCAACGGTTAAGGATGTAATCAAGGGTTCGTACCAATTCCTGACCAGCCATGATGCCTCCTACAGCGCCTGTTCTGTTTCCTGTCCCTCTAGTCCGCGGTAGTGCCGCCATCTACCGGGAAAGCCACGCCGTTTACAAAGGCCGCTTCGTCAGAGGCAAGGAACAGGGCGGCGTTGGCTACATCAAGAGTAGAGCCAAGCCTGCCAAGCGGCACTTCGCCCAAGCGTTCCTCCCGGCGGCCGGGGGTTTTGAACAGCTCCTGCACCAAGGCAGTATCCACCGTGCTGGGGTGGATACTGTTGCAGCGAATGTTATCTTTGGCAAGGCGAACCGCCACGCTTTTTGTAAGAAGGGTTACGGCTCCCTTGGTGGTTGTGTAGGCTTCGTTGGTGTAGCGGTGGCCTATAAGCCCGCACACGGACGAGATATTGATGATGGAGCCGCCCCCGGCCTTGCGTAAAAGCGGAATGGCGTGCTTACAGCCCAGAAAGGGGCCTTTGACATTTACCGCCAGCATCGTATCTAGGTTTTCGACCTTCATGTCTTCGATATTTTCCCGGATACTGACGCCTGCGTTGTTCACAAGCACATCCAGCTTCCCCGCTTCCTTTACTACCGCCGCAAGCGCCTCTTGCCAGCTTTGCTCGCAGGTTACGTCAAGGGCGGTAAAAAAGGCACGGCCCCCGGCCGCTTTAATGGCTGTAACGGCCCCGGCCCCCGCTTCGGCTTTGGCAGCGAGATCGCCCAAAAAAACCAGCGCCCCCTCTTCGGCAAAGCGTGCGGCGATAGCGGCCCCAAGCCCCTGCGCCCCGCCCGTGATAAGGGCGGTTTTTCCTTCAAGCCGCAGACCTGAGCCTAGGCCCGCCTGAGCCGGGGTTTCTTTTCGCATTATTTTCTTACCTCAACCTTCGCCAGTTTCTCGTAGAACCGGACAACGGCGCTATGATCGTTGGCGGCCATCCCGTCAGTCTTTAAAGCCTGCATGGTTTCCATTACCGATGCGGTAAGCGGCACGGGTACGCCCAGGTTATGAGCGGTATCCAGAGCGTTTTGCAAGTCTTTGATGTGAAGTTCAATCCGAAAGCCCGGCTTGAAGTTGCCGTCCAGTATCATGGGAACCTTGGCGTTCATCACGGTGGAACCGGCAAGGCCGCCTTTAATGGCGTCAAACACTGACTGGGGGTTTACTCCGGCCTTGGTAGCCAGCACAAACGCCTCGGAAACGGCAGCGATGTTCAGGGCCACGATGATCTGGTTGGCGAGTTTGGTTACATTCCCCGCCCCTAGGTCGCCCGCCAGCACCACTGACGATCCCATCTTTTCGAGTATGGGCTTTACTTTTTCGAAAGCGGCCTTGTCGCCGCCCACCATAATTGCCAGCGTAGCGTCAATGGCCTTCGGCTCGCCGCCTGAAACCGGGGCATCCAGAAAAACCACGTCCTTCGCTTTTAGCGCCGCTCCCACTTCCTGCGAGGCCGCCGGAGCGATGGAACTCATGTCAACCACGATACTCCCGCTCTTTACCCCCTCGATTACGCCGCTTGCCCCAAGGATCGCTTCCTTTACATGGGGCGAATTGGGCAGCATGGTGATAATAATTTCGCTTTTGGAGGCCACTTCCTTGTTGGAAGCGGCTCCTTCCGCGCCAAGGGACACAAGATCGTCAAATTTCGCGTACTTGTCGTAAACCACCAGCTTGTACCCCGCGTTTATGAGGTTTTTTGCCATAGGCCGCCCCATAATTCCCAGTCCGATAAATCCGATAATTGCCATACGTTTCTCCTTCTACTTGAGTGTTTTAATAACCGCTTTGTATACGTGATCTGCCGAAAGTCCGTACTTTACAAGCAGTTCCTCGTATCCATGCGCGGATGTTCCAAATTTGTCGTCAATAGCCACCATTCCAAACTTCGCGTTCACTTCCCCGATAAGAAGGGCCGCGACCGCTTCCCCCAGGCCGCCGCTTTTGACAGCTTCCTCGGCAGTGAGGATGGCCTTTTTTCCCGTGGCGTATTTTAAAAACTCTTCTTTGCGCAGGGGCTTTAGGGTGCTGACGTTCACCACCTGAACGGAAAGCCCGTCCTTTTCTTTAAGCTGCCGGGCAGCCTCCACGGACTTACTTACCATGACGCCGGTAGCGAAAATAACCGCGTCCTCGCCTTCGGTAATGGGGTAGATTTTTCCTATCTCGAATGTTCCGTCTGCGGGAGTGAACACGGGAAGATCGCCCCGGTTTATCCGTATGTAGACCGGGCCGTTATACGCAATTGCCGCAGGGATCATTTTTTTGACTTCTTCCGCGTCAACGGGATTAAGCACAATCATGTGCGGCATGGCGCGGATCACATTGGCGTCTTCCACGGACTGATGCGTCTTGCCGTCCCCGAAATCCGAAAGACCGCAGCTTGAGCCGGTGATCTTTACGTTGGCTTTTGGGATGGCAATGGAACAGCGGATTTGATCGTAGGCCCTGCCGGCGGCGAATACGGCGAAGGTTCCGGTAAATGGTATTTTCCCCGCAAGGGCAAAGCCTGCCGCCGTGGAAGTCATGTTTTGTTCGGCAATGCCCATTTCAAAAAACCTGTCGGGGAAGGCATCCTTAAACATATACGACATGGTGGACTTGCCCAAGTCTGCTTCCAGCACCACTATGTCCCGGTTTGTTTTTCCGGCTTCCACAAGGGCCTCGCCGTAAGCTTTTCGCAGGTTCGCGTAGTGTGTATTTGTCATGGTTATATCCCTGCCTTTGCCGAATCCAGTTCTCCGAGCGCCTTTTCGTAGGCGGCCTCGTCCATAATGCCGTTGTGATAGGCCACATTCCCTTCGGCGAAAGAAACGCCCTTGCCCTTAACGGTGTCCAGAATGATCACCTGCGGCTTGCCTTTGACGGCCTGTGCCTGTTCCAGCGCGCCGATAATCGCCGCCGGGTCGTGTCCGTTAACCGTAAACACTTCCCAGCCAAAAGCTTTCCATTTTTCGCCCAAGTCCGGAATATCGAAAACTTCTTTCGCGGGCCCCGTTGCCTGAAGTTTGTTCCAGTCGATAAAGGCGGTAAGGTTGTCGGCTTTGTAGACCGCCGCCGCCTGGGAAGCTTCCCATATCTGCCCTTCGCTCTGTTCGCCGTCTCCTATAATTACAAAAACCCTTGCCGGGCTCTTGTCCAGCCGCAGCGCCAGCGCCATGCCCAGACCGATGGAAAGCCCCTGCCCCAAAGAGCCGGTAACAGCCTCTATGCCGGGGATGCTGAGATCGGGATGCCCCTGAAGCAGTCCGTCCAGCGCTTTTACCCGCTTTAGTTCCTCTTTAGGGAAAAAGCCCTTTTCGCAGAGCGCCGCGTACTGTATCAGGGCGGCGTGTCCTTTGGACAACAGCAGGCGATCCCGGCCGGGATCGTTTGGCTTGCTGGCGCTCACATTCATCCGGTAGAAATATAGAACCGCCATTGTCTCGGCAAGGGAAAAAGAACCGCCAAGATGCCCTGCGGCATTGACGCCGATCATTTCAAGCACAGAGCGCCGCAGCCTAAGGGCAACGGATTTCATTTCCTTTACCGTGCTTTCGCTAACCATTAGAGTACCTCCACATGAAACATATAGTAGTGTAGCACTGTATTTTTTATTATGCAATGCAGTCCCTGTGCTGCCGTGTAACTTTTTTATAATTTTTCTATTGACACAAAGCGTATTATTGTGGTAGCATAGCGCCATGAGGTTGAGACCGGACGAAAGAGCGTTTTCGTGCCTTTTTTGTAAGAAATTTCCCGAAATAGGCAAACTTGGCACGGTTTTTGCTCTCTCTCTCTCTCTCTCTCTCTCTCTCTCTCTCTCATAAGACTCACCTGATCGTTTTACCTAAAAAAATTTACCCAAAAACAACGCTTCCCGCTGTGCAACTGTTGCCTTTCGCCGCGCCATATCCCGCAAACAGGAAAAAGCGGCCTGTAGGGGCTGTTTATATATGTCGGCGGTGACAATAACACCGCGGAAGGAGCCTTTTTATGAAGAAGAAAACGTTGGGAATGTTGGTATTGACGCTGACATTCGGGGTAATCGCAATGGGTTGCGCTTCACTTACGTGGAATACGCCTGTAACGGAAACCGGGACGAGGGGCGGAATGGAAACCGCTCTGCAAAACGCCGGAGCACGGGAAATCGCCAGATACACGCGCGTATTGGGCATTTTTAGGTTTGGAGGGGCAACATTCGACGGTTTGGTTATAGCCGCCGCGCGCGCAGGAGATTCCGTACACTACCTTAATACGCATGGCTTGTTCTTTCGGTCTGTACGGGCTTTCGCCACGAGCCCGTAGGCGGGAGGCGGCGAGGGCTGTTGTGGCCTGTCGTTCATCTTAGTAACACAACTGCGCTAAATGTGCTTCTTGCCGGATTTAAAGCATTCACAGTAAGGCTATGTGCCATAAAATACGATATTTTATGAAATCTAAACACATAGCTTTCAAAGACTTTGTTGCCAAAGTAAAGGAGAAAACATGGCAAAGAGGAAGAGTATTTTAGGGATTATTGCTGTTCTGGTTCTTGGTATTGCAGTTGTTGGGTGTGATGATGGAGGCGGCTATGTCTATGTCAACGAGATAGTTATAAGTGTTGGTGGGTCTTATATACTTGACTGGCAAACAAGTTTTGCCGCTGAGGATGAGGACACAACAATCAGTGGTGTAGTGCATGTATTTTTTGCACCTGCTATTGGTGGGGGACATATTATTAATACTGCTACAGTAACGGTAGATGATTTACAGTGGCTTACCGCTGGTTCTGTCAGTTTCTCATATTCCGGTGCAGGTAATCGTACTTTAAGCGTTAATTCTGTAGAAATACAATCTTTTGGATCTAATGTTAGGGTTACTTTAAACGTAACAAGATCGGCAGCTCCAGGTTCGGCTTTAAACAGAGGAACGGCAACAATATCAATAGCGTTGCCACACGCATTTGAATCCAGGTACGAGGTAATTCGTTGGGGCAACAGAACCTTCCAGTTTTAGGGAGGGTAAAAAGTGTCGCAAATCAGATTTTGCGGCACATAACAGGGCTGTTATTATGCGTAGCTTTTAGGTGCTTCGACCAAGGCAAAACATAGTAACAGCCAGACCCTGACTGACAGAAAATAAACCGCCATTTGTACACCTACGTACAAATGGCGGTTTCAGGTAACCAAAGTCAAAGTAGTAAGGAGAAGGTTTATGGCAAGCGTCAGTGAAAAAACGCACACAAAGGGGCAGTTGGATCATCATTCGAATCAAAATAATCCGAACAATGAAGCATATCAATTAAACTTGGACAACCATGCCAATCAATTGAATCCAGATCACGAAGAGTATTGGCGTTCAAGGGGGAAGGAAAAACCAAAAAAATAAAATCTGTTGAATCGCCCCGTCATGAGTGGCGGCTTTGAAACAGGTTTTATGGTGCGTAGCAAATGGTGTCCAAACAAGTTTCCCAAACTTTTCGGACATCGTTTGTTACAGCCCCAAAACCCGCTACCGCCGGGCCGTCTGCCAGACCATGCTGGACTGCTCTCGTTTTTTGCCTTATATTTATCTTATGATCGTAACCATAGAGCTAATGAACCGGGAAACGCTTAATTTACTGCGTGAATTGGAAGGATTGGGCCTTATTCGCTTGCAAAATTCTGTTTCTAAGGATATCACCCAAGAGGGCACTCATTCCAATCGCTGG
>Ga0123355_10003893_pt1 | contig 21603 bp, 9 predicted proteins | sample TergutEmb28metaG_3_FD_89872 | JGI IMG/M metagenome (GOLD analysis project Ga0123355, IMG submission 89872) | Embiratermes neotenicus P1 segment gut microbial communities from Petit-Saut dam, French Guiana - Emb289 P1 | ecosystem: Host-associated > Arthropoda: Insects > Digestive system > Gut ...
AACGGCCGAAACATGTTGAGCATTGAATGAGTATTGAATAAATAATAAAATAAGTGGCATCAAGTTGGTTTCTCTTTACTCAACTATAAAGATGATGCACGGTCCCATAAACATAAGATGCACCCTCGTAGTTTCACATTTATGTTTATATACATTTGTTATTACACACCTTGCTACTATTACGTAACGAAAACTTTACATGCAATGTATTTTCGTCTATATTTGATATTACTGATAATATTCAAACTTAAGTATGCTAAGTTTCTCATATATCATCAATGCCTGAACATGTTTCAGGTTATATAAAAGACTAAATATTTTATAGGAAATGAATCAGCATTCACTTCGTAGGCGGTTACAAATATAAGCAATTTCACAACTTCACCAAAAGCCAGCTTTCTGATATAGCTTTTTAAGGCGCGCTTTTAGACGCTAGGTGAATAAATCCCGACATCTACTCTTTAAGCAACTGCAAATTCTATCTTCATAAGTATTCTAAAATTCAACACAAACATCAGTATAAAGTTGTAGCTTTACTAAAACGAAAGGAATACATTCACATTGTGCCCTTTATATTTAGAATTTAACGTTACAGAATTTTTTCGTACATATCGATAATCGTTCCAAATTTTTATAAGAAAGGGAAAGGGGAACATATGATCCAAACACCAAGTCTACAGAGTCAGTGCAGTATGATTTATTGTTCTTTCGGATTATATGAGATTGTGCTGTGCACCTATTCATCATTCAGAATAAAATCAGACGAAATATTTCACTTTAATATATTACTGACAGTCATGCATTTCAGACACTTAATTTCAGCAGACAAAATTAGAATTATAATTCGGTTATAAAGAAAGAATAGAAGTAATAACTATAAAGTGTACTTTGCTGGACGTTCGTGTGTCAATAATATATTTTAGCATATAGAAATAAGTAATCAATATCAGTAGACAAACCAGCTTGTTATTTCCAACAGAGCCGATCAGGAGCAGGGTAAATATAACCTCGACAGGATATAACTCTTGTAGGTAACAGACTACAGTCATAATTAGATTTTATGGCTGCATATCAGAAATGGAATTAGCTCATCACCACGGTATTTCACTTTGTTTGGATGGATGTAGGCTACTATTCATACAAATAATATTAGTCTGGCGTAATTAAATGCACATTGGTTATATAAATCAGACTGATAGTTTAGGTTTTGTTACTTCAATCTCCAAAACTATACTTCGTTATTGAACTGAAGCTGCACTTTTTAAAATGGAAGTTAATGATTTCAGTTTTATAAAAGCAAAGTGCATAGCTATGTGATAATATCAGATTTTGTGTATGTCGATTATAAAAAGTTTAAATTATTATATGTTTCTTTGTAAACTTGCATATTGCCACTTAGCATTAATCTGCCGCTTTACAGTTCATTCTATCTGAATAAGCGTGGCCGCGAAGGAGACTCCTGAGGACGGAGAGAAAACAAATGTAATTTAATTTAGGAATTTTGCAGCTAATATAATTTATTTTAACTATTGACTTTAACGGCTTATGAACAGAATGCTGAAAGAAATCGAGGAAATATACGCAGAGTGAAAGAACCATTTGTTAGGAATTACAGTCAGAAGACTGACTAAAGTAGAATAAATAAAAAAATTAGAAGTAAATGGACCTCGGATTATATGATTTCTATGATTGCTAAAACTAAACCGCATGTCAGATGACGGAATGATGAAGATGAAACATGTTTATGCTTTAAACTTACGGTATCTCAACAAACAGCTCTGAAATATGTAGGACTTACTTGTTTGTGTGTGCGAGTAAGAGTGAAAATATGACAAAATAGACCCTGCGAACCTTACTCACCGGTGAAGAGACTACAGCAATTTAAACTAAGCCTAAGATTACATATTCATAACAGTGTACGAGGAAACTTTATCTATGAACTCGAAATTAAAACCGAGTTACAAAAGGAACTTTTTTATGTTTTGCTGACCGTGCATCTCTGTATAATCTTAGGAGTTAACCAACTTAATGCACAAATTCTTGTTTTGTAATACGTTTATTATAGGCCTCTACATGTTTCGAGCACTATGTGATAATCACCAGGAGGTCGAAATTGTATTATACAACATCTGGTATCATCACACCTTTAGGTGGTCGTCCGGTGCACAGGTTGACAGAGGACACTCTCAACCTTTGCACCGGACGGCCACCTACAGGTGTGATGATACCAGATGTTGTATAATACAATTTTGACCTCCTGATGATGAACACATAGTGCTCGAAACATGTAGAGGCATATAATAAACTTATTATAAAACAAGAATTTGTGCATTAAGTTGGTTAATTGCTAAGATTACAGCGGGAATGTATTGATGATTATTTCCTAAATCACTAGCAACTTTAAAGAAGAAATTGGTAAAACAGCTCGCATCAAATTGCAGGTCTGGCATGCACTGTTATGATTCAAATTTCTAAACGAAAGATTTAACAAAAATCTTTTTCGGGAAAAATTCCAAATTCATAATGATGAAATAATCAAACCAACAACAGGCTATTTTCAAAGCCAAAATTTCTCCCATCCGAACTTGTGCAGAATAAAGCGAACACTCACATTTCATTGCATTGTTCCCCGTTTAAATGTCGTTACGATTCTTAGGAAGGGGGACGAAATATATATAGAAGCCGGAGATGTGAAAATGTAAACTCGAAAGATCCAGAAAGTAAACAAGTTGCTATAATGCTCTATACCTGATGATGTGTTTAAATAAAAGTGTACCAGTTCCTACGCGTGTACAAACATAATCAGAGCTCCTACTAATTAAATGACGAGCAAGAATGTTCAGTACAAAGTTCTTAATGAATCTTCCATCATTCTAAGTTTCTTCGCTACCTTCAACGCTATCTCAAGCACATTTCTCCGCTCTTCAAACAACTGACACAGAGCTAGTCAAGTGCCTGAGGCCCCTAACCTATGCTGCATGTTTCGTCTGACCCCTTTTAAGCCTAATTTATTCTCTCATTATATCGCACTCTCTTGCCTCACCAATCTACATATTTCCCATATCATATAAACCTCTGCGCCCCCCCCCCTTCCCGATCTGTACGCCCCTGATTGAGTATAAATTTGTGTTCCACATCCTGTCGCTATACGCCGAATGACTAGCTGGCTGGTTGTGTGAAGGAATCATTGAATGACTGTAAGAATATCTGATGCCTGTCTGATTCGCTGTGTGTGCACCTGATATCAGACTGATTGTTTGATTGGATGAATGGTTGATGCGCTGACTGTGGATACCTGGTATCCGATCGAGTCAAGACTGTGTGGATATCTGATAAGTGACTGAGTCACTGAAAGCATGGATAGCTACTCCGCTAATTTACTGACTGTGGATATCTGATATCTGACTGAACCATTGACTGCCTCTATGTCTGACATCTGACTGATTCACTGAAATACTGATTGGTTGTATATTGTTTCATTTACAGGCTGAGAAGTAAATGAATATGCTTGCTGGACTAACTTGCCAACTAGACCCTTCTGACACGAACAGATAAGATTTATTTAATCTCGTTTCCACTTCTGTCTGTATGCAGCAGTGTATGTCACAAATAAAAACTGTTTTTTCAGCACAATGTTCGTAACTTTGAACATATGAACTCAACCCTAAACAGCCGACAGTCCATAAGTATTGAGTTAATGTCCAAGTCCGTCCTAACAGCAGCACGAGTCCTGGGGTCATTATATTCTGATGACAAGTTATTTATACAGATTAGATACACCCAGCCGAACATAGTGTTATTTGAAAATCATGTCCGGGCCGAATTAAGAATAATCTTCCGCTTCACACTGGAACAATTCAGGAGGACATTTATACTCATCCATGATGACAACAGTAGAAAGTAAGAGGGGGGAACAGGATTTACATCTGGTTAATTGCTATTTATTTATGTCCGAACCACCGCATAACATAGAACAAACATACTATTTACGTAACCGAGTGTAAAACAAGAAATGAAACTAGGATGGACTGTAGGCATATTCCATTCCATACGCATGTCAGGAACAGAATTATTACACCGCAGGACAGTGCAGTGTAATCAGAGTGTGGTCAGCCATGACGCCAGGCTGATAGATTGCTTTTATCAAGGTTATAATTCCCCTTCCAATGTTTCGCAGTGGATATGTGAAATGAGATTTTTTCCATCAAAATTGCTAATGAAATCTTTTTGGATTGATTATTTTAATTGCATGAAGGATACTTGTACGAAAGTTTATGGTAAGGCACAGAAGGCGCGAACATTCATCTCAGCCAACTGCTTAAGGTTCGTCCAGTCATTCAGTCGGATGTCAATTAGAAACAACGATTTGTTCAGAAAGAAAAAGAATTAGATAAATCGGTAGGCTAGCCACTCAATCCATCAACTCAGTAAAATATGAAATCCTGAACAAATCAGAAAATTTTTCAGCCCCACGTTTAGGTTTCCCAAAATGCAATAAGCAAACAGACTAAAATCTATCAATGATTTGTGCATTACCACACATGAAGACAGACAGGTTTTGGATCACACTAGACATAAATCAAATATACACCCATAAATAGAAACAATGACTACTTTCGGCGCAAATAACATGACTGAAGCTCGTCGACGTGAAAATTCACAGTCATCTACTTGATGTTGTGCAGAATTATTGTCACCAGAGCATGGACGTCCTAAAGTTTCATTCTGAGTAGCCTGCTGTTGTTACAGATGATAGTATGCAAGCGTACTACATAAACATTCTCTTATCAAGGAGGAGAAACGAGTAGAATTATTTGAGGTTAAGTTCGGGGCTAACAGTTCTTCATTGAAAATATATAATGCAAAATAAAGCCTTAGAGTAAAATAGCAAACATTTAACGCATAAATCTTTCAGTATCTGGTGCCATGATTACATCTTCAACCATAGAATATTGCAAGGGAATATGTGGGCATAAGACAATGGCTTCCAGTTCCGTAATAATACAGGGTTATTCATAAGTCCGTGAAACATGTTTGAGAACTGGCTGATACCACAGTTGAATGAAGACAGTAATGATTACATCTTTCAACAAGACGGCTCTCCGGCTCACTACAAAGACGTGCGAGGGTATCGCAATCGAAACTTACCACAAAGGTGGATAGGACGCGCAGGAAAAAAGATGACGCGTTAATGCAATGGCCAGCCTGGTCCCCGGATTTAACCCCGTGCGACTTTTTCTTCTGGGAGTTTGATTAGGACACTGTCTTTGTACCTCCATTCCCCGCTAATGTCCAGATTTTCGCAACCGTATCACCGCTCCTGTGGCTCTGGTCGACCGTGATATGCTGACACGCGTGTGGAACGAGATGGACTATCGCATAGATGTCTGTCGTATTACCAAAGGTGGATACATTGAGCATCTGTGAAATATGTAAAAAAGCTTGGAGAGTTTCTCTCTCTATCGGCGTAAGAACTACCATGATCCGTTGAGTAGTTTATTTGTTGCGAATTTTTTTAATTTTTCACGGACTTATGAATAACCCTGTAAGAATGTCCTTGAGAAAACAAATAATTTAATCGCTATTGAAGAATATAAAACTAAATAGATGCCACTTGTTATTTTATTGTACTTCTTATAGGCTTAACATGTTTCGGGCATTACTATGACCATCATCAGGAGCTCGCGACTATGATGTTGATTACCACGTTGGTTGTTTCGTTCTTGGTTTGCTGTATGTTGATGGTAAGGTGCAGTTAGGCTGGAGGTGTTTCCGGGATGCCTGCGACCCGGAAACCACTCCATCCTAACTGCACCTTACCTCCAACATACAGCAAACCAAGAACGAAACGACCAATGTGGTAATCAACATCATAGTCGCAAGCTCCTGATGATAGTCATAGTAATTCCTGAAATATTTTGAGCCTATAAGAAGTACAATAAAATAACAAGTGGCACCTAGTTGGTTTTTTATTCTTCAGTTATCACAATGATGCACGGTCCAATAAACATCAGATTAATCGCTATTATACGTTAAAATGTTTGTTGAAGTAACGTTTGTGTAGTGACCATTTATAGTCTACAGGATTCGTTATACCTAACCAATAACTAGACATTAAATCGTGTTGATATCATATATTCTAAAGAACGAAGCGGTGAATAAACCATATGGATTATAGCTCAAACCGATCTGACTGTATTGATTTGGATGTATGTGGTCAAACACTGGAACCAACAGCACGCGTCTGTAAGGGCGGCAGTGAATTTTGGGTTCCATAAAATACGGGAAACTGTATGCCAATTAAAATAATATTGATTCTTCAAAGGCACCACTTTATAGAATTATTTAATGAGTGACTTACTTCGTCAAACACTGCGGGTTATTTTTAGGGGGTAAGCTAATATTTGTGTAATAAGTAACTTCTTCTTCAGAAATTACAAAATTACATGAAGAGAAATTTCATTAATGTCTGTGTACAGCGGTACAATTTGTGTCCCGTTTATAAAGCAACCCGAACTTGATATCTCATTTCTATTTAAACTGTACTTGCACACCAGGTGTGACTCTGACACTTCGTCAGTGTGTCAACTTAATAACTCGTTGTTCTTGTGATGTGTCGACTCTAATTTTGCGTAAGTTCATTATTACAGCAACAAGCATAATACGTCTAAGAAATTCTGACTCACAGACTTCCACGACTAAGTAAACCAAAGCTAATACAAATTTCATTCCAAATTTTAGTTTGTACAACAAAGAAACTTGAGTGTCTGAAATGCATATAGCCTATGTAAAAGAAATAATATTTAAAAATTTAAGTTTACTGACATTATGCTTTGTCAGCAGGTAAATAATCTCCGACGTTTAGGACTGGCTGCGCTCTTCCGAAGCTGTTTAGCAGTCTGCACGATGTACCAGAAGGTTCAGTAACACTGCTGTGAAAGCCTCAAATCTCGGGAAGTGATATTTATGTGGGGGAAAGAAAATGACAACACTGGATAATAAAATAATTTTTATTTTTGTCACATGAGAGAAAACAGCCCTTTTTGCGCTGAATTCAAACATGTTGTCAGTTTTTTATATTAGGCAAAGGTTTAAAGTAACGCGCGCTTGAGTTTCGAAGAAACCCATATTTACATTACATTACACAGAGTATGTGCATTACCTAAAAAGTGACAATGGATGCCTTTCTGTTACATTTTGCCTGTGGAACGTCACTTCAAAGCGTCCAGCAATAACCAGCCAGCATACTGGAACGCCACTTACCTTGGTAGCCTTCTTCCACGGTGGAAATTTCCAGGTGAAATGACTGTTTGTGCTAATAGCTCACTGCCCCGAGAATTTCTCGGAAGAAGTCCGAGTAAGGGTTTAAGAAATGCACCCCTAAAGACATATTACACTCCTGTATTCTTGTAGGATTTTACCAGTTCAGCCACCATATCGCGGTACATTTTATGCCTTGTGATTTGCCCAAAAAAATTGGTAGTGTCATTTTTTTTAATATTTTCCATGTTGCTCTTTTCAATTCACCCAGCTGGTCTTCATATATTACGTCCTGTATTAACTCACGTATTTGAAGTTCAACAAATGTCCCTTCTTTGATTTTAGTATCACTCATCGTGAGACACTTAGTTTTAAAATTCGTAAACCCAACGCTATTTTGATTTATTGTCTTAAAGAAATTTTTATAAGTCCAAGTTTGCTCTGCAACGAAGGTAAATAAACTTTTCACGGTTGGTTAATGGAGTATTTACTACATATTCTCTCTCGGTATAAGCAATTCTCGTTCAGCCCACTATTTGTGGTTAAAATGATATTTTCGGTCCCTACTATTCCACTCACACAGAAAACAACTAGGCTTTGTGCAGCGTAGCTGCAAGCCAAGGAAGAGTGCAATGACTTTTAAGCCCCTCAAAGGTTCCAATTGAATTTTTCACACTGGATCTTTTCCAAGTGCAGTTTCATATTTTCACAGAACACTTTTATGTTAGCAACATGGGCTAGGCATACAGACGGTAGTTAATTCCCTTCAGATAGAAGTACAGCTTTTAAGCTGAATTTGGAATAGGCAATAAACAAACACCACCCAGTTGGATCGTGTTGCATTTTAAGAATCTTTATAACAGAGCAAACACCATTACAATATGACAGATCATTTTATTGAGAGAAAAATTCTTTGAATTCACTTCGACAATTGTGAAAGAAACGTATTTCATTAACTTGGTGGAGATGATTCCACGCTTTTAGTCTGAAACATAAGAGTTCAGTTTGTTTTTTAGACAAATTAATATCACAGAAAATTTCGTTAAGATTTTCGGATGTTAATAAATGAGGTTCAGATGAGGAAGAACTTGTTTCATATGTTCGATCGTAATCATTGTTTTCCCCTACTTGCTGTCCGTGATTTTCATCAGAATCAAAGGTATCATTGCTAAACGTCCGGAGGCTTTCTTACAAGCAACTATCACTGTGCACTACAGACCTCACTGCGGACGGGAAATCTCAGTATTTCACTGTGTGTTTGGATTTGGAGGTGATGCTCTGTTATGTTTATTCAACAAACGTAACAGTCGAATGTGTGGTCTTTCGGTTCCCCCCAGACCATGAGAACGGCGAACGTCATTGGGCACGAACCACTTACCTATCGTGTGAGAAAACTCACACACGTTACACAACACACATCAGGGGTCAAACTTTTATCTTGGTCTCCCACTTTACATCCAAAGTAAAACTCGTAACATTTCTTAATGAGCGGGGTAAAATTTGTCATCTGAGATGTTAAGGACAATTCACCACTCACGTAACAGAAGGTGTTAGGATGAATTAAACACTTTTTTGTCATGATGAAAATACGATACATGCAATCGTTTTACACAAAACGCTTCACTAAAAAGAGCACGAAACACTTGCAACTTGTCACAACGCAGTCCAACACACCACTAGCAGTGCAGCGTTCCTAAAGCAGAATTTACTGCTAGTTTCATGTTCCATACTTACTTACTTACTCTATGGTGCAGAGTCCTTCTTGAGAAGCTAACTTCTTTGAAGCTAGTCAAGAAATTCCCCGCATTTTATGGAAACCGAAGGTTCATTACCGCACTCACAAGCCTCCGCCACCCGTCCCTATCCTGGGCAGTGAAAGCATCCTGCATGTGAGTGTTTCTTAACAGGGCTGTTTTACAGGGAGGGGTTGTTAGCCCTTCGCCCAACCCCCAAGCTGGAGGACCACACTTTGTCGGCTGTCCAGGACTGCTTATTCAATTTATTCGCAGCTATCCTCCATATCGGAGGCCGTTCCTCTATCCGCAACCTGAGGACGCGCCATGCCGTGGTGAGAGGGATCCACTACATGGAGTTGCATGTTCCATAGTGTCAGTAAATGTTTGAGTTTGCAAGTCGGACTGTCTGTGATTGGGCTCACATGCTGACTGTCTTTGTGAAGATTGCGTTTTCATCGTCACACTTTGTTTAAAATATAATAAAGTGCCTCAGCCATATTTAAGACATGCTGGTAGCGTGACAAAAAGAAATAAATTCTCTGAAATTGCAGTTTAAAAAATTATGTCCCATAAAATCTGTGGACGATAGAGAAATTCTAATACTATATTTGAATTCAGCGTGGAAAGTACATGCGAAAGACGAATTAGTTTTCATGTGACAAAAATCGTGTCTACGAGAGAAATTATCCAGTTTCTAGGTGTGTTAATTTCACTGGAGGGGTATGAATATGACAGCTAGCTAATACATGTGAACATGAGACTTAAAATGGATCTTACAGCAACTGGTTGCGTGGATGTGGACAGGACTCGCTTAGGTTATTGCAAGGTTTAGCACACCGTCTTGTGAACACGGTAATGAACTCCCGAGTTCCATAAAGTTAGGAAATTTCTATAACATCACGCCTTATGAGATGTGAAGCGACGTAGTTTGGTAGTTCAGGCAACAACTTGTAGCAAAATCAAACTGACACTCAAACACGCCAGCGCTACCCTATGAGGTTACGTTGAATGCAACATATATATTGCCGTCTATGTTTAAGTGTTCAAAGTGATTTCTGACCCTCCAACGTCGCGATATCACGTTACTATTTCTTGTATTTCTCCGCTCTATCATTAATATTTCAAATCTCACCAATCACATGTTACTTAATTTTAAATCTACGGTAATTCTAACAAAGATTTTTAATGATTCAGTTCTTCATGTCTCCATTTATTCCAGGCTGTCATTATGTTTCTTCTCTCTCTTGCTTGGGTGTTTTTACCTTTCGTACATGTTGTATTCTAATTTGTCTCGTGTGTTTTGTTGCTAGTTTTAAGCTGTCTTTTGGGTAACTGTTGTTGGTTGAGCGTGTGTATTGTTGTAGTTGACTTGTGTGTGTTGTTATGTTATGTGTATTTGTTGTACTATGTGTATTTTTTTTTACTTTAAATGCCGTACTGCTGGCTACAGGTCAGTACTCGGAAGGTCCTGTGACCGGCCATCTCGACACAGGTTTTTCTTGGTTTCCCAGTGCCGAAAAGCAAATGCTGAGATGGTTCCCAAGATTCCAAGTTGCCACTACATGCTTCTCATGTAGCCCTTCTGACTTAAATTTAGTAGTAACCAATTTCATGTTTTGTTTACATGTAAAATAACCACTGCCACCGGGTAAAACCCCAATTGCAGTAAATAAATAAATAAATAATAATAATAATAATATATCCACATGGTTTCATCACAGACCTGGTCCTAAAATTCCCGAAATTTGTGTCGCTTCCTATGGAGGCTAGATACATTTTCACGTCCTTAAAAAAAGAATTTAAAAATATAATTTAGAGTAATCTACATTATGAATTTTAAGCCAGAGACGCAAAGACAAAATTTAGTACTGCAAGGCAGGAAAACATTTTGTTAAATAAACCTATTTATTTTACCGGCGGGAAGTAACCATAAATCTTCTAACTTTCCTATGAATTAATTTCTAGACTAGCCTACATATTATGATCTAGCAAAAAGGGTATTATTTCTTAGATCCGGGTTTTCTTACAGTTTATTCAAGGTATGAAACAATTATGGATTTAACCAAAATCACAACATTAAAAAGCAATATTTTGAAACAGCAAATTATAACGAAATTCCAGGAAATAATTTTTGGATACTATGCATTTTATCACTTGCAGTCGGACTTAGCTTTGCAACAACAAATACATGTAAGCGATAAATAAACTTCCAGCAAAACAAAGTAAACACCGACACAGAGAAATCTTACGAATAACGCCTATACTCGAGAATGGAATTCAGAGCACCTGTTTTCACTGATGTTCGTTTATCAGGACAGTGTAAACGTGAAACACTCTGCATGGCAAAAGAGGAGAATTCCGGTGTATGCTTTCTAATTAAGCAGCGCTGCTGGAAACAACGGTAACTGCTACAGCGGATGCAGACGCATTTCTGTTAAGACTCTTACAGACTTCTCCCGTAACTCCTCGCTGCGAGACGCTGTTTCTAGCAATTCAGGCCTAAGTATGTTACAGGTGTACTCACTCTAAGCTCCGGATTATTAATACTGAAATGGGAAAGTTTATAGTCTCCGTTATCAGATGTGAAAATCAAAATTAAAAGTAATTATCATGCTGATGCACTTTTCTATCCAATTGTTTATCTTCATCCAGGTTTGCCACTACCTACAGAAAAAGCAGTCGATGAAATAAATACTCTATCTTTAATCTTCGGATTGCTTATGCCTTACCTTGTATAAGACTTAGGTCTTCTTATTTGTACCATTACAACCATATTATTCACGTGTAGTTGTTTTTATGTCCAAATTTCCTAAATGTCCCTTACTGTATTCGACAACCTTCCCGAAATACAGAATGTTTCACGACTTGTGGACTTTACTGCAGGAGGTGATTTCCTAGGTCTTTGTGATCAAAAAAGTTCATATGAATATGTGTCCGATTTTGGACGGTTACGGAGTTATGGGCATTTTTTAATTCCCGTACACGCCCTCGTGTGAACCGCGTCTTACCAGCTGGCGGGTGATTAACTCAGCTTGGTGGTTTATCGTTTGCGTTGCATTATTTTTGCCATCTGACTCGCCCACCTATCCACAGACAGTCCAGTTTCCGTATCTCGACATTTGAAAGGTATTTAAGGAATGTGCGGAAGGTGGGGTGGGTGGGTATTCGCCTGGCCAGTGTATACTGCAAGACTGAGCTACTACTACGTGTTCAAAAACCCTTATCACTTACATTACAGTGACTGTGCCGGCTCCTGATGTTCAGAACAGTACGGCGATAGTTTCGTAAAGGCGTGGGCCGTAGAAGCGACAGTGTAGAGTGGCTGTTAGTCTCTTACATATTCTCATCTCGGTACGTCCGTTACGTTCACGATGCCATTTACATCTTCAGTTGCAGAGTATGCAGATATCATTTATGTGTACGGTTTTTGTGACGGTAATTCAGTTCATGCCATAGCTCAATATCAGCAACGTTTTCCGAACCGTAGAATACCAACCCGAAGAGTGTTTATACGAGTTTACCAAACATTGCGAGATACCGGTACACTTCCTGGCGTTCGCATTGCAGCCGAGCGTGATGTTAATGTAGGCGTCGATGAAGAAGAAGGCATTGTTCAGATGGTATAGAGCGGTCCACGTGCGAGTACGCGAAGAATTGCAAGACGTCTTCGTGTTCCCCACACGTGTGTGTGGAGAACACTGCATGCAGAGGGCATGTATCCATACCACGAGCAGCGAGTGCAATATCTCGGACCTGGCGATTTTGCTGAGAGGCTGAAATTTTGCAAGTGGCTCAATGGCAGTCGCCAGTTGCATCGTCACATCCTATTTACTGATGAAGCGCAATGCAATCGCGACGGTCTCAATAATACACACAACCTACATGTGTGGGCAGATGAGAATCCCCACGCCACTGTAGAAAGCAACTTTCAACTACGTGTTAGTGGCAATGTGAGGTGTGCAGTTCTGGACGATCAGCTGATTAGTCCTTTCGTCTTGGCAGGTCGTCTTACAGGAGAGGCGTACCTCAGATTTCTGCAGGAGGAATTCCCCCGACTTTTGTAGGATGTGCCTTTGAATAAACGAGGTCGTATGTATTTCCAACGTGACGGAGCTCTTCCTCATTCTTCACGTGAAGTTAGAAATTTCCTTAACTATCATTTATCTGTGCGATGGATCGGACGTGGCGGTCCCCACAATTGGCCAGCCAGGTATTGAGACTTAAGCCCACTGGGTTATTGTGTATGGGGATGGATGAAAGAACTGGTTTACAACGTAAAGGTGGTAACGCGAGATGCATTGCTTGGTCGCATTTTGGATGCCGCAGACCGCATTAGAAACAGTCAGTGGAAGCTGAAACCAGCTACTCGCGCAGTTCACAACCGAGCGGCAGCCTGTGCTGCGGCCGGCGGTGGCATTTTCGAAAACCAGCTTTAAGCACAGATCAGTTCAAATTAAAGGTAATTTCACGCAGTTAACTTCACAGTTATACTTTAACGGTATCATGTATTATGTTGGTTTATTATTTTGTTCCGTTTATTGTCAATAATCGCTACCTTCTATTCTAAATTTCAAACGGTCATAACTCCGTAACCGTCCAAAATCGGACACATATTTATATGAACTTTTTTGATCAAAAAGACCTAACAAATCACCTCCTGCAATAATGTCCACAAGTCGTGAAACGCCCTGTATATTGAGCAAAGTGGATTATACTAGAGGCCATTATAATGTGTAAGTAAACTAAGGCTCTAGCTCTTTCTTACAACACGTGAGAGGAAAAATCTATGCAAAACCCGTTGAGGTGAACGTCACTCACAAATTTTGAAACTAATCTGCAACAATCTTAGTTTTATAGAGTGAGAAATACATGTGAACTACTCTCGAATGTGACTGTGTACTTATAGGTATTCCCTTACATGTAATCTTCCAGATGATTGCTTACTAGAAACCGAAACATGTTGGAAATAGATTGAAGTAAATATAAGGACATACAGAAAACAATCAGTATATGGATTTTACTAAATATTACCAGCGACACTTTCGTTAAATACATGGTACATACACAAATAAAAACAGATGTAAAACCCTGTTTTACACAGATCGGTGACAATATAAGGAAAGGAGATCACAATGACGAAAAAACACAAAAGCATAGGTAAAAAATAAATACAAATGAAATGATAGTTAACCAAAATTATGAAACTATGCTCATATCTTAATAATCAGGCACATAATTTCTACATAATTCCCGTAACAAACGTCCCATACAGTAGTTCATATTAATTGTAAACGCGTAGAGTTACTTCCAGAAATAAAGAAAACAAATTATACTGAGTGTGATCTCTAAACGTAAACTACGAGGGGACCAGGGCCTACTAGGGCTGTCTAGCCATGGACCAAAAAAAAAAAAAAACCTGTAAGATTACGCGCCACGAAAATGCTCATTAACTTTAAGAAACGAAGTGGTTACTATTACACGCGAGTAATGTTAAAGTGTCCTGGCAATTCACCAAAAGCTGCAAGAACAAAACACTTTGAATTGCTGAGTGCAGTGACTCAATCACTGATCTCACGAATGTGAGGACACGATCTTTGTGCCAACTAAGCCAACAACAGTGTGCGGAATCTGCTTACAGGCGTCTCTTCATTAACAGCAACTGGGAAACAATACCAGCGTTACCATTTGCAGATTGCACCCCTCTAGATCCCACATTCCTGTCCCAGCATTTGAATGAAGGATATTTAGAGGCTACACATTAATGTGTCACCTTTCTTCATGAACATAGGTTGTTTGTTTTGCTGCCGCCCCTTATCGAAGATTTCTACCTACGCTTGTGTTATAGACGTAAGAAGATTCAAAACAAGTTTGTTTACGTAATATTGTTTCTTATAGTTCTATTAACACACAAAAAAATTAGCGAATGTAAGGATAATTTAATAAATAAAATTTAGTGACCTATAACCGCCAGATCTGCAAATTACGATTATTAAATCTGTAGCAACAGACGACAATTCTGAGGTGTGTCATCCCCGTTGCGTGTGAAAGACTAATACAGAGGTAAATTCAGTTAGAAAACACAACTATAATCGTATGCTAGATGATGGTATTTATTAGCAAGTAAATAACTACATGTTTCGGCCTATAGCGGCCACCTTCACGTTATTATAATTTTGCTCAAAGAGTGTCACATATATAGACATATATATGACACTCTTGGAACAAAATTTTAATAACGTGAAGATGGCCGCTACAGGCCGAAACATGTAGTTATTTACTTGCTAATAAATACCATCATCTAGCATACATATATATATATATGTCTATATGACACTCTTTGAGCAAAATTGTAATAACCTGATGATGGCCGCTATAGGCCGAAACATGTAGTTATTTACTTGCTAATAAATACCATCATCTAGCATACAATTATAGTTGTGTTTTCTGACTGAATTTACCTCTCTATTAACAGACAACAAATTGTGAGGGTTTCTTACATATCTGTCGGGAATAGAGAAAAATAAAAATAAGTCGCAAAAATCACCATTCCTGAGCACTTGCCACCTCTTTATACTCTATATAGTCCACGTAATGAAAACTGCACTCTTAAATTAACCAATTACCACTTTTACGGACAACTGATGTGCACTATTTTACGATATTTGTTAACAGAGCAATAACATATGCTTCAAAACAATACGTTTCTTAGATTCGGTTATTACGTCCCAAACGAGCTATATCTACTTAAGAAGTAATGCCACACGTCATCTATTACTAGATCTAATGTATGGCCAAGATAACTTGTTATTGGTATTTACGTGGGAGTGAAGACTTGCTGGTAAGTGAGGAAACACTGCGCACATCCCACAAAATATTTTTATCTGTTCCAAAAACGTCTTCCTCTAAATGGCAGTGCTATTTGCTTCGTTTAAAACAACAGAGCGTATGTAAGCTGCAGGACTACATATGTTGCAAAGTATCTTGTATTTTAATCTTAAACTATAACAAATCCTAACAGAACATATAAAATGTACTCGCAACAGTGTATACGGTTTTGAAATACGTACAACCTTTCTTCGATAATTCAACGAAAGATATTCCTAACGTGAACAAGTATAACTGAAGAATAAAAACCAACTAGATGCCACTTATTATTTTATTGTTCGTCTTTTAGGCTCAACATGTTTCGGACACTACTATGCCAATCATCCGGAGCTCGCGACTATAACGTTGATTACCGTCCGGGCAGCAGGCTAAAGCACGACTCGTGCATTAGCCTGCAATCCGGACACTACGCCAGCCTAACCGCACATAACCTCCAACCTACAGCAAACCAAGAACGAAGCGACCAATGTGGTAATCAACATTATAGTCGCGAGCTCCTGATGATGGGCATAGTAGTGCCCGAAACATGTTGAGTCTAAAAGAAGTACAATAAAATAATAAGTGGCATCTAGTTGGTTTTTATTCTTCAGTTATCACAATGATGCACTGTTCAAGCATAAAAAAGTGAACAAGCATATTTGGTGACAGCCGGGTCTGCATAACGATGTTTGTTCCACCATAGTATGCTGATCTTCCACACAGCAAGCAGAAGTATCATTACGTCATATATTGATTGCTATGATGGTCAAATACCCACATGCTTGTGGAGGTACGTACTAGAGTTGGTTACTCTATAATAATTACTGCGAGAGGTTAAACCGTGATGGAGAAGTTGAACGGATGAGGTATTAGACAAGGCTCTATATCCCCTCCATGATAGGGGTATATCAGCATTTGTCACAGAGATATTAACATGTCTTCAAGGTCAGAAACGGAAGAACCTTCGATCCACAGCTTTCTCGGGATTAAAACTCCGTCAGCGATGGTCCATTCATTACAATCATCATTAGGTCCCGTGAAGTTACTGGATGGCTTAATTATCTTGGTTCATTCAGCTGAAAGTTCTTTCACATTATAGACTGGACACAGGCAGCATTTCTACCAAAAGTGGGAATGTTTCATGATTCACGAGTGCTAAGTCCAGACACAAATCCAGTCTTTTTACTCTCCCTAAATCTTCGAATTGATACAACTCATTACGGAGTGAGTATTTAGTCACATTTTGCTTTTGGTGTTGAAGGTTTTTTTTTTAATTTTAATATCTGTTTATATATTTAATACTATTAATCCGAACATTAACTAACTGCATGGAGCAGAGCCCTACTTGAGAAGCTATAATATTCAATCAGAGTATTAAACAGTGCTAGGTTGGTTAAATATTAGTAGTGTAGGTATGCAGCATGTAACGACGATACAGAATGCAGGCGCAGTACTTTTTGCTCTAACGTGTTGAAAGGATAATTAACAAACTAACGGTCCAGTTAACTGCATAGAGCGAACCCTTCTTGACAAACAAACAGTTCTTCATCTAGCCAAAAAAAATTCTGGGAATGTTCTGAAATTCTATTATTCCTTACTGTGTTCGCAGAAGCCCCTTTTCTAAAACAAATTAACACAACTCACGCCCGCCCATCCCAACACTACAAAATTAATTTTAATATTATTCTACCATCCACGACTGTATTAAAAGATAATTTTTCAGGTCTCCCTACCAAAAAATTGCTTACAGTTATCTTTTCCCAATGCATGCTGCATGCACTGCCCTGGTTATCCGTCCTGATTTGATCACCTGAAAACTAAGCCTTTATGATAAGAAGCACTAATAAGGCAACTCGTCTTTATACAATATTCCAAATCCAACTCAAATTTCTTCCCACTTAGGCTCAAATATCTTCCTAGACACTCCTTGCTCGAACATCGGCAGCCTATTTTATGTTTTGTTGACCGTGCATCCTCGTATGATCCTTGTAAATAACCAACGTGACGCATAATTTTTCATGTATGTTTATTTAAATTCTGGTATGCAGGTTAAAACCTGAATACCAGACGGTCATCTACACAGAGTGACATAAACCATGTGTCGCATTGATACAAGAATTCTCCTGGTGATGGCACATGGTTGCCCGAAACATGTAGAGAATAGAAATAAACATACATGAAAAATTATGCGTCAAGTTGTTTATTTACAAGGATTGGCAGTATTGGGTTCTTCCCTCAATGTGAGAGACCATGTTCCATGTTGAACAACAGGAGTAAATTTCGGCAGGGAAAACTGTGGTTGTAAAAGTGCGAGCGGACTCATGACTAGGCTGCTGAAATCAGTAAACTATCTTGCAAGTTGTTTGTGAGTCAACTTACATAAGTGGTTTAGAAATATCATCCATTATAGGCAAATTATATGCAGGAAAATGGAATTAAGAACTTGTAAATTTCAAACGGAATTGCCGCAGAAGGTCTCCTTGGAAGCACGTGCAAAACGTTACAATACAACCTTTATTATGTAAGCGTGTGGTTTAGATCTATTATTTTGGCATAACTGTAATGTGATAGTAAATGAATTCATACAATATTACGAAGACACGCGACCCTCCGTACGTCCTGCAATGATCAGCACGAATGTATCACTTGATACTGAACAGCAGGAACACAGTAGATTATGTACCTTGAAATGCGTAGCTACGGTAATAAGTAACAACGCATGATTTTAGCATGCATATTAATGTAATTAGTACAGGAGAAACATCTGAACAAAGTCAATACGATGTACTCAAACGTAATATTAGGAAAGAAAGAGTATTATCAGAGGACACAAGAATCAAAGAGCCTCCGTTCCTCTCTTTTCTACAGAGCTCAAGAGAGAGTATGCCATACAGTCAAGCAGACACCACTGACGCACCATCCAATCAGATCGCAAGCTGATACAGCGTAAAGTGAGCTGCCTCCCTATTCGCTCAGAGCTATGTTTGTGTGTAAACACGCTGGAAATGTTAAATTTCAAAATGTTTACAATACTGCGGGCTACATGCGTCATATCATGCAGGAGGTTATCAATCAAAGTTAGCACGAAGCCTCGGCAATGTACGATATGTTCGAGTTTGGCGACCTACACTCGAGCAACCAAAATAAAACGATTAATTTCGTTTGGAAGAAAATGACACCCAAGGTAGTAAAGACTGAAGTTAAATATTACGTACGTTGACGTTCTAGATTCAATGATACAAGGGTATCAAACAAACAGAGTAACAATCAGAGTATATCCACCGAACGGCTACAAAGTTTTGACTGAGTAGCTTAATTGAAAGGACGATGTTAAATGTCGTAGTGAAGCCTCAGATCGTTTGTTCTTGTTACCTGTAAATTCGGTGATGAAAAAATGAGAATATATTTTGTGACATGTATATCAAATGTAATCATATTGTCAGGGTACCTGGTGTTTTAATCCACTTCCGGTATCCTGAATTTTAAACAAAGTTTTTTCCACTTTTAATGGCACCACAGCTTGGTGGGAAGTATCAGTGGGTCAAAACAACAGTAGTTTCTTCCTTACGAACACAAATTACGTAGACAATCTAATCAAAGTTCTGCGCATACACTCAAAGGGAAATCATACATGTCACTTGCATTTCCTAGATTTACTGACAACAAATACGCAAATTTAAATAAGAACTAATCCTAAATCGGTTGTTGTCCCTTAATTACTACACACTGGTTTGCGATGCCTGATTCAGGTTTAAGGTGAATAATAGAGAACAATTCGATGAAGTTACAGTTTTGTTAGTTACTGACGAGAGACCTACTGTGTCACCATTTACGACGTTCGGTCAGAAAACAAAGTTGCAATCCGTATATTTAGGGTTCTTTACTTTCGAATGTAATAAGAAGAGATCAAAGTTAATTGCACTGTTAACGTATTACTTCTACCCGGCCCTTATGCGTTCATATTTCTTGTTATCAGCCATCACATAACATCTGTTTCCACCTCCCGATAAGATTATATGTCTGGTCGCCAAGACTTCCTTTCATCGCTAGAACCAAAATCGCTAGACGATTAGTTTCGCTGATATAACCACAGTCTGTGCAACTTCTTTAATTACCAAAGTATACGCCACCTAAACTTATTTCCTTACCAATTCTTGTACATAAGTACATTCATCATTTTTACTAAATTGAAGCCTAATTATAAAGTGCTTTTAGATATACTAAATTTCTTTTACCCAGCAGTTCAGTTGATTACTCCATACAGCAGATTTGGCATAATTCGCTCTACTAAAAACAGGTATATCTGCAAACACAAATAATTAGAAGGCTTGCAGAAATATTACTTGACATTTTATAGTTGAATTTTAGAATTCTACACAAATCTACTGTAAAATCCTTGGTACCCAGTAGTTCACCACCAGCCAAACTGGCACTGCATGTCACGTGTTGATTTGCTTTAACACGGCCTGTCTGATTACTAAAATTTATCTGAAAACTACAGTTGTAAAATATCGATAATGAAATTATTGTTACGCGGACTCTCTAATTATTTGATTGTGTTTGCAGAAAAAAAACCTGCACGATTTTAAAACTCGAAGATCCATTGCCGAATATAAAATTCCTGCCATTATTCGATATTCCGGAAGGACTTAATAAGCTGATACTTAAAAAACCAGTTTCTTTAAATTTCTTTTGAATTGAATATTACCATCCTGTCTTCGGATGTCCCCCGTGTCGCCTTTCCCTTTAATTTTTCAAATTAAAATACCATCACTTTCCCACGTCATATAAAGAATAGATTACTCAAATTATTATATTTCATAGGTGGGCTTTTCACCATACCTGTGTAGTTAGTCAAATCTAAAAGGTATATATACGGCATGGGCCGGGGAGCTCAGTCGATACAGCGACTAACTACGGGTTGGACGGTCCAGGATCGAATCCCGGTGGGGACGAGATTTTCCGTCCGTCCGGACCGGCCCTGGGGCCCACCCAACCTCCTGTAAAATGGGTACCGGTTCTTTCCCGGGATTTGGTGCGGCCGGGGCGTGCTGCTGACCACTCACTTCCTTCTAGTGCCACAGTCATTGAAGAGTAGAGCTGTACCTCTACCCACTCTCTGGGCCACACCGGGCCTGTAACGGGAACACTTTACCTTTACCTGTGCATAAACGGCAAGGTCGCTGTCCTATGTAGGCCACCTTCCTTATTTTTTATGGCAAATGGTGAAAAGTGTTCCATTCTCTTTTGACCAGTTTTATGTGTCCTTTTAGAAACATTCTCCAAAGTTCTGTAATCACTGGTGAATATTGTTCTTGCGTTTCAAATGTCATGGGGACTGCGAAATCCCATCGCCTTACATACCAGTACACCCATGCCATTTAACACCAGTGGCTTTGCTTTAAGCAGTATGAAGCTTAACCAAAATGAAACAGTGAATCCCCGGATCGCTCAGACACTGAAAGTAAATTTTGTGTGTTTGATCCCTTTGGCTTGTAGAGGCAGGACTTCTTGTTTTATCTTCATCCAGCTAATGAACCCAGTGTCTAAAGGGTACACAGTATATCAGAAATTATTGTAAATTTAAACAAGCCAGAAAGTCTAATCCGTGAAACGAACAAAATAAATCATAACGGGCCTAGACCTACCTTAAATTAATACGTATTTTCCTGATTCTTTTGTGTCCTACACCAAAAATATGTAATCAGGTTCGAATTAAGTTTTATTTGAGATGTGTGAATGA
>Ga0123355_10003894_pt1 | contig 21600 bp, 14 predicted proteins | sample TergutEmb28metaG_3_FD_89872 | JGI IMG/M metagenome (GOLD analysis project Ga0123355, IMG submission 89872) | Embiratermes neotenicus P1 segment gut microbial communities from Petit-Saut dam, French Guiana - Emb289 P1 | ecosystem: Host-associated > Arthropoda: Insects > Digestive system > Gut ...
ACACTTTTTTTTGTGGATTTTACTTTCCTGGCTATGCCGTAGGCCAGAGACTCTAAGGTCTCACGGCGGCGCTTGCGGTAGTTTTCTGTATCCAGCACAACGCTTACGCTGGATTCGATGTTTTGGTTTACGGCCAGGTTGGTAAGATACTGCAATGCGTCTAAGGTGTGCCCGCGCTTGCCGATAAGCAGGCCCATGTTGTCGCCGCTCATGGTGATGTTTATATGCCTGTCCTTGGCCTGCACATCAATTTTTACGCTTAGATTCATGGCAAGGGTTACTTCTTTTAGAAAATTCTTTGCAGCTTCTGCCGGGTCAAGCTTGCGGGTAACAAGCACCCTGGCAGGCTTGCTGCCGATGCCAAATAACCCACCCCTGGAGCCTGGGTCAAGAATAGTTGTCTTTACTTTATCTTCCGTAGTGCCAAGGGCCGATAAGGCCTCGGCGATTGCGGCTTCAACGGATTTTGCGGCTATTTCTACTCCATCCATGATATACCTCCAAATTAATGGGAGCGCTGCCCCCAAGCCCCCGCCGCTTCGCGGGCAAAGCCCGCTATGCTTCCTCGCGCAGCCCTTTGGGCTTTGCTGCGGGGCCGCGCCTTTGCGCGGCGATATCCATACAAGAAGCTTATCTTAAGCTTCAGCTTTTGTGAAGGGAAGACGGAATTTTATCCCTTGCTGGGCGTTCATGAAAACTTGCTGTATAAGCCTAAACAGGTTGGAGAATATCCAGTAAAGCCCTACACCTGCCGGCATTGTAATTGTGATAAAGCCCATAAACAGCGGCATAACTACCATCATAATGGTTTGCTGGGTCTTGGCTTTGTCATCCTTTGGCTTGTTGACAAGCTGGCTTAGCCATGATGTGCCTACGGTAGTAAGCACTGTAAAGAAGGGGATTATTACCCCAGGCCAGCTCATTCCGCTGTTTTCCAAAAGGGGCAGGCCAAAGAACACTTCTATTCTGTTTTTGTGTGTGTATAGGTCACGCAGAGGGTCGGCGTATCTGCCGGGCATTTGTGTGAATATCCGGCCCCAGTCTTCGGCGGTAAGCCTGTTTAGTACGCGTGCCAGGTGGTCTGGGTTGGTAAGGTTGATATAGTTGCCTCCCACTTGGGCTACGGCATCGGTGTAGGACATAGGGGCCACTATATACGCACCCTCTGCATTAACAACACCTTGGATAAGGGTCATGATTTCCATGCCGTTGTTGTGCCAGCCGTCTGGTATATATGGCCGGGCAATAGGGCGCATCATGTCAAGATAATATGGGTAGCTTTGTATTGTTTCTGCCAGATTGGCGTATAGCCTGTCTAGAGTACCTACATATAAGAAGCTTTGCTGCATGATGTATAGCAAAGCAAAGAATAGCGGCATCTGGATAAGCATGGGCAGGCAGCCGCCTAAGGGATTAACCTTGTGCTTGCCATATAGGCCTTGGATTTCGGCGTTCATCTTTTTTGTAAGCTCTGGATCCTTGGTTCCGCCGTATTTGGCTTTGATTTTATCAACTTCTGGGTTTAGCTGCTGCATCTTGGTCATGGACCGCTGGGATTTTATACCCAGAGGCAGCATTATTACCATGGCGATAATGGTGAGCAAAATAATTGCAAAGCCCAGTGAGTTGCTGGGTGTTATTGCGTACACCAGGTTGAAAACCAGGTTCAAAATAAAGCCAAAAAAGGCCGCTATGGGCCCTATAATAAAGCCAGGATCGGCTTGGACTTGCCGGGCCTGCCTGGCCATAACCAGCATATCTGGTAGGATTGCTTGTAAACTCGGAAATAACATGCACTTATTCCTTTCATATTAGTGGGGACTCTGCCCCACGCCCCCGCCGCCCTTTCGGGCTCTGCTGCGGGAATCGCGCTTTGCGCGATATCATGGTACGGGGTCATACCCTCCGCGGCAACAGGGCTGGCAGCGGGCTAGGCGCTTAAGGCCCATCCATACGCCTTTTATTGCACCGTAGCGCTCCACTGCTTCATACATATACATAGAACAGGTTGGTTCGAATCTGCACCTGACGCCTAACATAGGGGAGATATTTGCCTTATAAAACCGTAGCATTGCCATAACAACCCGGCGGCCCATTAGTTGGCCTCTGTTGGGGCTTTGATTAGTGCCAGCCTGGCTAGTAGCGCGCCGAGGGACTTGTCCACCTTTTGGAAAGAGCCTTCCCTTGGCAAAGCGCCTGTGGCTGCCCGGGCAACAATAACAATGTCAAAGCCTGTTGCAATTGCTGGGGCTTTAAGCCGGAGGCTTTCTTTTGTCAGGCGCCTTACCCTGTTACGGGTTACGGCATTGCCTACCTTCTTACTTATAGAAAGGCCTAGGCGGCTGGCGTCGGTGTCGTTGGCAAAGGCGTACATCACAAATAGGTGGTTGGCAACATGCCGTCCATTGTTGTATACGATTTTAAAGGACTTTGTATTCCTGATGGATTGCATAAAAGCCCGTTTTGCGGGCTTTCTGGGTGCATTATGCGGATAGTACATGTCTGCCTTTAAGGCGTCTTCTTTGCAGGACTTTGCGCCCGTTGGATGTTTTCATGCGCTTGCGGAAGCCGTGCTCCTTGCTGCGTTGGCGCTTTTTGGGTTGGAATGTTCTTTTGCTCATGGTTTCACCTCTCTGATTCCGAAGCATACGCCGTCCTTTGGTTGTGGCACGGAGTATGGTTACGCGACAAAATAGTTTACTGGTTTCTTTGCCTGTTTCTTTTGGCAAAGGCCATTATATGCGTTTCGGTGGGTGGCGTCAACATTTTGTTTAATATAACCACGCGAATGTAGGTGGGGGCCGCACGGGCGGGCATGAGCTCGTTTTTGCGCTAGGTTGCGGCTGGTGTCAGGAAGCCTCAGGGGAGGAAAAATGCCGTTTATTTGCGGATTATCATCCGCATAAACGGCGTTTTTCCAACCCCTGAGTCTACCTGACGCCTCCACAGACGCGCCAAAACGAGCTCATGCCCGCCCGCGCTGCGTTTCACTTGCTAGTGGGAGGAAAAAAGCTATAGGGCTTGTGCACTTGCAATCGGCGTCATATTTAATCTTTTGCTCTTTCCTTTGCAGGCCGTAAGATCCGCAAGGGAGGGCGGTTAGCTCTTCAACCCTGTTGCGAAGGCGTTGAATAGACTCAGGCGCTAGGAAAAACGCCGTTTATGCGGGTGATAACCCGTAAGAAACGGCATTTTTCCAAGCCTGAGGCTGTTCAACATAAGCCGTAGCTTGGGTTGAAGAGCTAACTGCCCTCCCTTGCGGGGGGCTGCAGGCTAACCGCCCACAGGATCCCGCCTGCTACTAGGTACAACACACGGACCAGTAGAAACATAGCGCTAAACACGAAGGCTGGCTCTCCATCTGTGCCAACGGGTAGGCCAAGGGGATAGTTGTTGAAATATTCTGTGCCGAAAAAGTCCAGCACTCCGGGCATCCTTATTGAGGTAAGGCCAAGTGAAACAGGTATCAGTACATAGAGTAGCCACGGCCGAATGCCGCCTAGCCAGCGGCCTAGCCCCATGAAAAACACGAAGCCGGGTACAATGATTACAATTGCTGGTAGGATAAACCTGGCAAAGTGCCAATAGTTGAAGACAGTGCCGTAAAAAATCACGCATAAAATAATCGCAATCACGCAAATCAGCAAAAACCCTAGGGTAACCGCGGCATTTTTTATTAGTGTATACATTGCTGTGTCAACTGGGGTGGCGGAGGTCAGAGCTTCTGCCTGCTTTGCGTTTTTCGAATAATAAATGCTAAGCAAAAACAGTGTCGTCAGTATGGCCATGGGCATCACCCCGGCCAGAAATGCGCCAAAGCTCCATGTTGAAAAGGGTGCAGTAAAGGCAGCGCCGATTACAATCTGGGTTGACAGCACAAACCAGGCGTATATCCCATTGATTATCAGCAGGCAGATGTATAATTTGTTAAGCAGTGCCCGCCTTAGCTCATATCTAAATATTTTGCTCATGTGCGAGTTGCATTCAAGCCCTTTGTCCGTATCCTGTTTGTGTTCAAATGTTTTATCCAAGATTCAAATCCTCCTCTTGCAAGCCTATCGCATTCAAAAAGTCTTGGAATGTAAAAAGGTTACCCATTCCATTACCTGCAAACTCCTCTTGTACCTGACGCATTAGCTTGTCCATGTTTTCTGGGCCACCTACTAGCTCTTCGGCGCGTAGTATCATCAGGGGCATACGGGCGTAGAGGTTTGTACCCCTGTTGCGGTTGTTGATTTGGGCGCGGAAGCCTGGGGAAAGCCTGTCAAAATACCCTGGGTTGCGGGAGAAGAAGCATCTGTCTTGGATATCCACGGCGGCCTGCCACACGTCAACGAAGTGCTTACGGGCGTGTTCTTCGCCGTACAGGTGCTTGAAAAATCGGTAGGTATAGTACACTGTCAGGCCTTCATCAGACCATAGGTTGTCGTCACCCCAGCCGCTAAAGACTCCTAGGCCTCCCCACCACATGTGTACCATTTCGTGGACAAAAACCTCGGCGGCATTAGTGCCTTGGAGGGGGTTGTCCAGGTTACTTACTGTGAAGATGCTTTCGCCCCATTCCACAAAGCCGTCACCGGCGATTCCGCCAAACATTAGGGCGCTGCTTTGAAGCATGGAGAGGCTTGGCAGGTGTGCCCAGTGTAGTGGGCCTAGGATTTCTGTGAAAAAGTCCAGAACCTGGGCTATTGAGCCGGGGATATCAAATTCTCGCATTATGTCTTCGTAGGCACGGCTGAAGATGAAGTCTACGTCCATGCCGGCGGCAACGAAGGATTCCACCATGTAGTCTGCGGCGTTTAGCCTTAGGCGGGTGTCGTTTACCTGGGCTGTCCAAAGGCGGGAGCCGCCGGCCAGCTGGGTGTAGTCTGTTATGAGGCGGTGATTGACAACGGGAACCATGTTGCCGGGTAGTGTCAGTTCCAGACTATAAAATGAAGGTAGGGCTAGGCCGTCTACTTGGGGGATGGCGGCGGTGTTGTTTAGGGTGATGTTTGTGGTGTTTATTTCATTGCCCCAGCTACTAGGGGCAAAGGCGCGTATCATGGTTGGAAAGCCTTCATATTCTATCCTCAGGGTATGCCAGCCGTCTTGGGTTATTGTGAAGCTTGTGAGGCGTGCGTCCCGTTCAAATTCCGTTGTTGTTGTAAACTGAGCTGGCTGTCCGTCGTACTCTATGCTTACTATTCTATAGCCTGCATTTAGCCATAGGCCGAACTGGCCGCTGCGGCCTGCGGTAAGGCCGTTGATGTTGACATGACTGTTGCCGTAGCCAGTGCCACGTGCAGCGATGCCTTGGCTATCTTGGTCGGCGGCACTATCAGTGTCCTGCATGGATGCAGTAAATTCTGCAATACCATTAACCCGCCCGGTTGCAGGGTTTGGGGTTAAGCGGTACAAAACATTGGAGATTTCGGTATCAGAGGGGCTGCTGCGGAATGATGCGTGGGCAAATTCCACCGGGCCGTGGTCTACAAAAGGCTGTAAAATCCATAACATAGACCCGGCAGCAAAGAGGACTGCTGCCCCTATGGGCAGGTACACCTTCCTAATCCCGCGAAAAAACGAGCCCGCCAGGCCTTTCTGATACCGGCGGATACATAGCAAGGAAAATACCCACAGCCCGCCGGAAAGTGCCAGCCACATAATCCGGGTATAAAAGGCAATCCGCAGGTAAAAAAGGCTTGAGAATCCATCCGAAAAGGTAAGCATAATGGGGATAAGCCAACTAGTAAATAGGTTTTGTGAAAAAAATGCACCAAAGCCAAAAAGTATGGCCCCGGCATACAACAGCCCCGCCACCTCTATGCGCCGGGCTATGTGGCTAATTGCAGATGCAAGAAAAATGGATATCCACCAGGTAGGCAGCATCAGCACAAGGAAGCTGATGATATATAAACTGAAGGTAAACAGGGAGCCTACATTTATAATGGTATACGGCAGATAGACCAATGCGGTAAGGACGCAGGCCCCCGCCGATAGCGTAACAAGTGCAGCCACCCGCACCCATGCCATGGTAATAGGGGATGCTATGGCGTCTATCAATGTCCCTGCCCCGGCCCGGTGTATCCGGTTGGATTCTATTATAGTAAGCAGCCCCCATATCAATGCGCCGTATGCTGTGCCTGACAGTACCGGGTTGGCAATATATTGCCCGGTAAGTACGGCAGCGTTGCTTAGGTGCATGGAGTAGCCAAATAGGGGTGCGCATAGGGTTAGGACTATGGCCGCCCAGGTGAACTTGGACAAAGCCAAGCGCCGTAGCTCAACGCGGTATAGCAAACGCACTTGAGAGCCGCGAAGCACACCGGAAAATTGCAATGCTTCAGTGTGTTTTTTGGCACAGTCTGAGCGGGCTTCCTGGGCGCATTCGCTATATGAAGATGTGCCGGGTTTTTTATCCCTCATTGGGGTACACCCCCAGTATTGGGTTGCGGACTGGCAGATTCGTCATGGCCTCTTCCTATGCAATAAAGGTACGCATCTTCCAAAGTAGGCTCGGCCTCTTCGGCAAAGGTGGGCAATTCCTGTGCGATAATGCGGCACTGGATGCCACGGGCGGTATTCACCTTTGACACCACCTGGCAGCCCTCAGGCACGAGGCCGCCGATTTGGGAAACATATACCCCCACATGCCCGGCAGTTTGGGCAACCAGCTGGGATGGCTCACCATCAAAAAGGATTTTCCCCTGATGAAGCACCAGTACCCGGTTGCAAATGGACTGCACATCTTCAACGATATGAGTAGAAAGCAGCACAATTTTGTCCCGGGCTATTTCGGAAAATAAGTTGCGAAACTTGACCCTTTCTTCCGGGTCAAGACCCACAGTAGGCTCGTCCAAAATAATAAGCCGAGGCTGGCCAAGCAGGGCCTGAGCAATACCAACCCGCTGGCGCATACCGCCAGAAAGGCGGCGGATTCGAACCTTGCGCTGGTCTGCCAGATTGACCTGTGAAAGCACAGTTTCAATAGCAGCTTTATCCTTTATCCCCTTAAGGGCGGCCATATAGTCCACAAACTGCCAAACAGTAAGCTCATCAAACAGCCCAAAGCTTTGGGGCAAGTAGCCAAGCTGGGACTTCAGCAGCTTTTCCTGAGACAGCAGCCCCTTACCATCAAGCAAAATCTCCCCCTGAGTAGGAGTAAGGCCTGCAATCAGCAGCTTAATAAGGGTAGTCTTACCCGCACCGTTTGGCCCAAGAATGCCAACAAGATTTGGACTCTCCATATAAACGCTGATATCCTGCAAAGCAAGCTTGCCAGAAGGATACACCTTTGAAATACCATTGATTTCGATTTTAATAATAAACGCCTCCTAGTTGCGCCCATAGCGGGCTATTTAATTGATATGGATACATAAATTGATATGGATACATAAATTTATGCAGATACATAAAACCATAATTTAAACCCCGCACCACTACGCATGTAGTGAATCAAAGTAAAAAAATACACATATAATGTAAGCCCGTCATGCCAAGCGAATGCGCAGGCAATCCCTTCCAATCCCTTCCGTGCCGAGAGTGCAGCAAGGGGTGGGTGGCGTTGGCTTTCGCCGCTGTTGCGTAGGCGCCGGGCAGACTCAGGCGCGAGGAAAAACGCTGTTTATGCGGATGATAATCCGCAAATAAACAGCATTTTTCCAAGCCTGAGGCTGTGCGGCATAAGCCGGAGCGTGCGGCGAAAGCCAACGCCACCCACCCCTTGCGGGGCTACTATTCCCCCCCAAGCACAACACCCTGAAGATGAGAAGTACTCCACCCCCGCCCCACCAGCTCATGCATAGCCCGAACTAAATCAATATCCTCACTACTAAAAGTAGAAGCATCCATAAGCATATAAACCACCGCTCCAGTATCCGCAACAACAGAAATATTCAACCCCTGCCAAGAAAAAGTAGGCCCAAAGGAAAACCCAAACCCATGACTAGTGGCATATTCCGGCGCAAAGTATCCTTCAATGGCCCCGGTCTCAACAGAATAATTTTCAACAAAATACCCCTGGGCTTCGAAAATAGTGGCAAATCCACCTGCATAGACGTAAAAAGTTGACTGATTGCGTCCATTATTGTTGCCATGGGAGTAAACCCTAAACAGGTGAATGCCAGTATCATCAGGATACATGGCCGAAACACTGATAGCAAAGGAAGACTCCGCCATCACCATCTGGGCAGGGCTTGCAGCAAACAGCGCCATACATAGAAGCATCACAGCAAAAGATATGCAGACAGCGCCCTTGGTTGCCGGACGATAGGCAAGGATTTCATGGATTCTTTCCTTGGCGGAGGACTTGCCAGAGGGCGTACCAAAGGCCAATGGCAGGGCCCGCTGCCGTACCGGAACCATATTAAGCAAGGTTTGAGCATAGCCGGTGCGCCTTTCGGCTCCTATGTGCTTTATAACTTTTGCGTCGCAGCTTATTTCCATATCACTGCGCAGGCTGACCCAACCCAGCCACACAATGGGGTTGAACCAGTGCAGGCACAAGGAAATAAACCATAGTAAGTTGATTAGGGCATGACGGCTGCGGATATGTTGAACTTCGTGAAGCAGGATATGCTCCAGAGCCTCGCTTCCTGCTTCGCAGGCAGATAGGGGCAGGATTATCTTTGGGCGAAAAATGCCGTAGGTCAAAGGGCTTGTTGTGCGGGATGATACAAAAACGCGGGTTTTTCGGACATTGCCTGCAAAGCGGGTAACGCCAGCCATGCGGCTGATATCTGTGCTATGCGCATCCACATTCGTATGCTCAATATCGGCATTATGCCCAGCTCCATTGTGTGCAATGCTAATGTTATGCCTACTGCTGTCCTTGGCCATGCGGCCTGCAATGATGCTTAAATCGGCCCGGTACACCGCATCCTTGAACCGCTTTCGCAAAAGCAGTGCCGATACAGCGGCGTAAATAAGGGCCGCGCAGGCGCCAGCCAGCCAGATTCCAAAGATTATTTCATATACATATGTCAGCCCGCTGGTGTAGCCCTCCAACAGAAAATATCCGCCCTCTGCCCGCATAAAGGTGCTTTCATTGCTGCTGCCGGAGAAGCTTCCCGCACTTCCCACAGCAAAGGCATCTGAAAGGATTGGCACGTTGCTTACGGCACTAAGTACGCTAATGGGGGACGAAAAGCGGAGGTGCACAAGCAGCATCATGCATGCAGCAACCCACAAAAGCATCAAAATCCCATGAGTCCGCCACCGCTTAAGCAAGGGCCTAACCAGCATGACGGCAAGTATCATAACGCTGCCCGTCAGGCTCATGGATAAAAATGTAGTGAATATAAACATGTTGAAATCATCTCCCTATCATCCCATATAGGCATTCCTGACGCAGGATTGCGACAAAAGACCGCAAAGCTTAGGTAGGTTTTTATCTGGAATCGGTATTATTAATCAATTCTTGCAGTTGCTCTTTTTCCTCGGCAGATATGGCCTTGCCCCCAAAAAAGGCCGACACAAACTGGCCAATAGAGCCGCTGTATAGCTTGCTTACCACGTCCTGGGCCTCCTGGGCCAGAAGGGCGTCCCGCTCGCAGGCGGCGGTACAGTAGAAGCCCGGGTCCCGCCGGGTTACCGCGCCCTTTTTTATTAGGCGGTGGAGGAAGGTATAGCTGGTGTTTTTTTCCCAGGTGTATCTGGCCTTTGCAATGTCTGCTACCTCTGTGGCCCGGGTTTCGCCGTTGGCCCATAGGATTTGCATTATTGCCAGTTCGGCATCGCTTAGTTTGAAGTCCATATCATTGCCCCTTACAGCAATTTTTGTTCTACTACATGTGTAGTGATATAATGCCGTATTATGTCTTGTGTGTCAAGAGGGGGGCTGATGCCGCCCTGCGCAGTTTTGTCGAATTACGTGTAATATGCCCTCTGAAATAATCAAATAAATGTGTAAAATTGTGCAATCAAGAGATGATATTATGTGTAGAAGTGCGCAAGATAAGCTTATAACATAGAAAAATGACCTGGCGCGCAAGCCTTTAATCATGGAAGGTGCAAGGTAAGTAGGGAAGATGTGGCTGGTCATTTTGATGAGATAGGAGAGATTGATTTCCTTTTGCAAGATGGCATGGAGATTATCCCGGTTGAGGTAAAGAGTGGGGAGGGTAAGAGTGCTGCTAGTTTTAAGGCTTATATCAAGCATAGGCAGCCGGATAGGGCGCTGAGGTTTTCTCGGCGAGGGTATGTTGTGGAGGGAGGGATTGTTAATTTGCCGCTTTATCTTGCTGGGCGGGTTAGGGAGTTGGGTTAGGGTGGCGGTGGGGGTTAATGGTTGCAATTATGAGGTTGTGGTGGGTTTTGTGCTTAAGTTCTTGTTGTTGGCGTCTGGGGGCGATAGCAGGGCCATGGCTTCGTTGATGCACTGATTTACATAGCTCTCCACGTCTTCGCGCAGTTCATCGGGTACTTGCTTTAGTGACTCGCGGGCTTTGTCGGCTGTTTGTAGGGCCTTGGTTTTGTTGCCTGTGTGGGCATATGCTAGGCATAGCTTGCTGAGGGTATAGCTTTTCCATGAGAAATTCCTTTCAGCCTCAAAAAGTGGTGCGGCCTTTTCATAGTGCGCGATTGCCAAAACATAGTTGCCAAGGCTAGCTTCCAAGTCGCCCATTTCAAACGACACATATGCCAGTCCCAGCTTGTGTTCCACTGAGTCGTATTTTTCTTCAGCCTGTTTATAGCTGTTTCTGGCCTCGCACAGATTTCCTTCCTTCATAGCCAATTCACCTAGGAATCGCGAGGTATTAGCCAACCCCAAGTCAACTCTTAATGTCTGATATCGCTCTAAAGCTTGCTCAAGATGGCTTCTGGCAATATCCAGGTTGCCCCGCAACATTTCCGATTGCCCTATGCACATTAGAGTATTTGCTTGCCCATGCTCCCCATTCTCAGCATAGAATAGAGCCAGTGCTTGGTTAAAATAGCTCAATGCATTTTCCGGCTGGTCTAATTGAAGCGCGATAGCACCAATGCCATGCAGTGTATTTGCGAGACCAATATTACTGTTACCTTTTTCTGTCCGATACAGTTGTTCTGCCTGCGTATAGTGGCTTTGAGCCTTAACCAGTTGGTTTTGAATGCTTTCTAGAACGCCTAGACCGTACAACGCATTTGCTTGCCCCAGATCATTTCCCTCTTGCTGGAATAACGCCACTGCTTCTTCAAGATAGCTTCTTGCCTCATCATGTTTTCCTAGCAATGTTGCCAAAATGCCCATGCTTCTTAGGATAATAGCCCCGAAAGCGGACTTCACATCCTGCCTATCTAACATATGCAATACGTCCAAAGACATTGAGGCGGAATACGAATAATGGTTGGTCATAGCCAATATAAGAGGATTATTCCGCCCTGCATCCCCGCCAATCTTTCTCATAAATGCCAGCGCAATAGGCAGGCAAGCAATAGCAAGGTAAAGCCACCTTAGCCTGTCAGGCGCTTTGCGATCATTTCCTCTTTTAAAAACCTCCACCAGCGCCCGCCGCAGTATCTCAACACATTCCCCTCGCAGCAAGTCTGCGCTTCCCGGCTGGCCGTTCAAGTCATACTCAAAGGCCATCTCCTTAACAGTGGCAAGCATGGCATATCCATCCCCGCGGCCATCTGCATAATCATTCGTATTGTCACCTCCATCCCCATCCTTCTCCCTGTCACTAGCAATCGTTGCGGCCTCCAAAAGCCCATTATCAATCAAAACATCAGCAGCCAATTCATAAGCCTCAAAGTCGTGGGCAAACATCATCTCAAACAACCGATAACTAAGCAAAGAAGGCAAAAATGACATAACCCCCCAAAGCACCAGTGCCTCTTTATTAGAAGAAACAGCATCAAAACTCATCCAAACAGCCCGAGGCCAAGACCCATGAGAGCTATCATCATCCTTATGCACCGCAATCTTGGAGGCCTTCTTCTTCCACTGGCCCAAAAGCCGCTGTATGGTAGGGAACCTCCGCTTTTGCGCAGCAACAAGCCGTATAGGAAGAGGGTGATAATCCAAGCAGCGCAGCAGCTCGTCCAAAGCTTGACGGTCACTATCAGGAATATCTTTTCTCCAATGGGCAAGAAACATCTTTCTGGCATCCTCTGGCTTCAACTGAGGCACTGGGGTATGCTCAATTATTTCCCGGCTCATATCCACTACCCGGCGTGACGAATAAAGCACCTTCCACCCAGAATCCTTCAAAAAGCTGGCAAACCACCGCCGATACTCATCATCCCGCAGCGGGTCTTCCATATTATCCAGGTAAACAATGCATCCAGGATGCTGCTGATACAAAGCTTCCATCTCTTCATCCAGCCGCTGGGGATGCTTTACCCCAAAGGCCTCTAATATAGCCGTCAAGGCGGATGCCTTAGAAAACATAGCAGTCAAATCCACAACAAAAATATCCTTGCCATCTACCTTGTCATCCTCCCGGCGCAAGCGCTCCAAGGCAGCCCGGCAGACGGTAGTCTTGCCTATCCCCGGCGGCCCCTGTACCTCTATCGCAATAGGGTTTCCAGGCTCCAGAAGAAAATCACGGATTTTATCAATCTCGTCATCACGGCCCACAATGGTTTTTGCCCCAGCAGCAGTGCTCCCCTGCGCCCCCGGCAGCTTAGGCATAACCAGCGAGTTAAAATCCTCATCCTCCATCCACTTAGGCCGCGCCAAGGTAAACCCCCACTGGTGCGCCTGAGCCTGAACCAGCTTTCTGGCCTGAAGCTGCCCAATACATATAGAAGGAACTCCTTCATGTTTAATGCTGCCCGCCGTGATTTCAATGGTTTCATTGCTGCGCCTGGCGTAGGGAACATGTGCATCGCCGCATAGGCATACAGTCACGCCATATTCCCGAAAAAGCTGCTCAACTGCCCTGCGCTCCGGCTCTGAAAAAAGCCCCAACCCATGATGGGCCAAGGCTATAATTGGTTTGTTGGCATTTGTGGTTTTTATACCCTTAAGGGCCTCACATAAATCGTCATTGCCAATAAGCAGCTCGCCCCGGTCTTCTTTCCTGTGGCAGGAGATAGCCGTGTTCATGTACAGGAGAGAATACTCGTCATAGCACCTGTATCTGTGGATGCTTTGCAGCTTATCCGGCCACAAGTCGCCGCTGGGATGTAGCTCCTTATACACGTGCCGGAAGAATGAAAAAGGCTTCCAAAGAAACTCTCGGGCCTTTTGGGCATTTTTCTCCAGCAAAAACTGGCCTTCATCGGGATTGTATGCGGCTAGGATTTTGCTATGGAGTTCTATATCAGATATGCTGCTTTGCGCATCTGTTGAGGGCTGCGGTGCGCGGTTTGCGGGTGTATTATCAAGGTTGGAGAGCAGCGGGAGTAACCGCAACCGTAGAGAGGGCTGCGGTGCGGGATTTGCAGGTGTATTATCGAAGCGCTGAAGATCATGATTGCCTGGCACAATATGAATATTGTCGTGGCTGACGCCTACGCTGTCTGCAAGCTTTCGCATATAGCCCACAGCATCAGCAACAATTGCAGCCTCATCTCCATCAACACCCGCCTGGCGAAAATCTCCAGTCACAAACATGGCATCAATCTTGCCTCTTTTGCTAAGGGTGCGAAGATAGTCCGGTAGCTCGTCCCTAAGCTGTTTTGTGCTTCTTCCCATATTACCGGGGTTGGAGTGGATATCCGAGACATGAAGCCAGCGCATTAGCACAACTCCTTTGAAATATACGAAATGCTGAAAACATATGCCGACGACGAGCCGATTTTCGCGATGCTTCAACGCGAAATCGGCGACAGAGGAGGTAAATGTTTTCGCATTTGCGTATAAGATAAGCTTGCCATAAGATAGATTCCCAAAAGGGTAAAGCATATAAAAGAAGCCCCCAGCGTCCTGTCTAACGCAATGGGTCTTCCTTCCATGACGAATAATAGCATAAAATCGAAATTTATACCACATTTTGCAAGTTGCGAAAACATCCAAAGAGAGAAGTGTCTCATCTGCGCTTGGCCCTGGACTAGGTTGCATTGGTGCACTTTATGCCCTCTGCAACCTTCCTCTGCCGCCGCAACCGCCGCAAAACCCGTTCTATATCCTCCCCGTCCTTTACATAAGAGGCGTTGTTAGCAATAAACACATACATCCTTTCAATCCGCTCAATATTTTGAAGGACAGCCGTCTGTAAATAGTGCAGCTTTTCCTCGGGGGCCAGCGGCGTGACAGGTATCTCTTCTACAGTCCTGGTAACTACCTCCAATATAGGGCGGCCCGCCGTTCCTGGCCTATGTTGGTCAATCTCTCCCGGTATGCCGTTCTTTTTCAATATGCTGGGGTCAGCCGGTTCCATCTCCCGATATGCGGTATTTATCTTTATCTCGCCGGATTCCATCTTCCGTATAAGCTCCGGGTCGCCCAATTCCATAACTTTCATGAATCTATGGATTTTTTGCTCGCTTACGCCGGCCAGCCGGGCGGCGGTTTTGCGCAGGTGTATAGGCTCCGAGGCAGGTGTTGATGACTCTGCGGAAACAGCTTCGCTGCCCTTTTTGCTTCCACCGGCCTGGGATTGATTTTCCCGGGCTTTTTCTCGCAGCAGCTCTGTCTTTTGCAGTGCCAGTTTTATTATTGCGGCATCGGTAAGATTGCGGCGGCCTAGTTGATTCTCCAGTATCCAGATGGTGGCGTCTCTTTTGGAGGCAAAGCGCAGTGGGGTTACATCATAGGGAATGCCATGTTTTTGACAGATAGTGTAGCGGTTATGGCCGTCTACTATTGTGCCTTTCCATGCCTTGATGGTGTCGCGGCACTGGCCTTGGGTTAGGATGTTTTCCTCTAGCTGTAGGAATTCTTCATCAGACAAGGGCGGAATAAGGGCCTTAAAGTCCGGGTTGATTGTTAGTTGAGTCATTTTATCTCCTTTCCTCTAGGGTTGTTATTAGCTGGTTTAGTTGGGTGGATAGCTGGCTTAGCTTGGTGTTGATTTCTTGGGTGATGTTGGGGATTGTATCGGGTGCGGTATCTGCACTGGCTGGGTCTGCCAATATGGGCATTGCGCCCGCTATAAACTTATACATCTTATCGGCCTGAGAAAGCTGCTTAAGGATTTCCTTAGTAAGCATCCGATGGGCAGTACCGATTTTAATATTGCCAGCTTGCACCTGTGCAAGGAGCTCAGGGCTGCCGTGTTCTTTGATTTGCAAGTAGTTGTGCAGCGTGCCTTCGCTGATGCCTGCATCGCCAGCAGTGGATTTTCTGACATGGATAGTCTCCATTTCCGCTTTTGATGATTTTGACAAAAGCGATTCCTCGCTCTTCTTATCCCCACCTGCACGGGACTGATTCTCCTGTGCCTTCTTCCTCAATATCTCAGCCTTCAAAAGGGCCAGCTCTATCTTCACAGCATCGTTGATATTGCGCCGCCCAAGCTGGTTATCTAAAATCCAAACCTTTGCGGCCTCCCTGGAAGGTAGGGGCAGCTCTTCAATCTTAAACTCAATGCCATGCTTGATACATATTTCATAGCGGTTGTGGCCGTCTATTATCACCCCCTCCCATAAAATAATTGGGTCGTGACACTTGTTGCTTGAGACAATGTTGTGCTCTAGCTGAGCCTTCTCCTCTGCTGATAGCGGTGGGATTAGGCTTTTAAGCTCTGGGTCTGTACGGGGTAGCATCGTTGCACCCTCCTTTCGTGTAATTATGATGCATATGATACACGCAGGCAATATGTTCGTCAAGGGGGTTGTCCTTTAAATTCCTGCACTTGTGGCATGATTTATCAAAAGTTGCAAAATTGCGACACCAAAGCACTTGACTTGCGAACGTATGGGCATATAATGGTGTCAATGAGCGCAAGGGAACGCACGGACGAATGCGCGGCAAACTACAAGAACGCCAAGAGGCCAATATGCGAAAAGGAGGAAACACAATGCCAGACCTAGCAAGACTAACCAGAGTAATCGCCAAGCAGGGGTTTAACATAGACGCCCTGGCAGACAAAATGGGAATAGACAAATCCACGCTTTACAGAAAACTAGAAGGCGGCGGCAAAAAATTTATGATGTGGGAGGTAGAATCCATAATAGATCACCTAGATTTGACTATACAGGATGCCCGAGAAATATTTTTACCCTAAACGAAAAATATTTCAAAATAATTGCCACGTGTCAAAAATGTGAAAGTATTACTCGCTAATAACTGCCGTATGTAACACATCGGATTCAAGTATCGGCAGTAAAGTAGGCGTAAAGTAGCCGCACAGCCCTGATACAGCACTAAATCAAACAAAAATACGAGACCCGCAACCCCACTAGGGGCGGGTTTTTTATTGCCCTTTTTCAGGTGAAAGTAGGCCAGAAGAAGAGAAAACTGTGCAAAGCGCAAAAGCACAAGAAAGGAGAAAGCCATGAGAAGTAAAACCCTGAAGCTGGTATTGAAAAGCATCACAGATATGTCCAATGCCCCACGGCTGCACTATGCGCATTTCACATAGCTGTAGCATGTCAAAGTTGAAACCAACCAATAATCTTTTCAAAAAAGGAGAAAACAATGAAACCAATAAAACCAAAAGCAATAAAATCATTGACTGAAAAATCAATGAGAGCACTAAAACCAAAAGCAATCCAAGCACTAAGAACCCTAGTACTGACCCTACTGATACTAGGAATGCTAGCCCCCAAAGTAGCCCTAGCCGCGCCCATATATGACGAGGCTGCCCGCTGGGCCAACATGCCGGTAATAGAACCACTGGACATAGACCCAAGCATGTTCCCAGAACTTGCCCATGTCTTTGAGATGCACAACATGCCGTCCATGCTTGATGGCCTAGAAGGCCTAGATGCCCATGAAATCATGGAAGCCCTGGCCACCCTAACAGGCCATGAGCAAGCCGTAGCAGCAGAGAGCCTGCACCGGTATGTCAACGAGCTATCCGAGCTTGACCCGGAAGTCTTGGAAGAAGTAATGCGCGCCCAGCTGGAAGAATGGGCCCAAGAAACACGTATGCGCGGTATGTCTGGGGCGTCAGAGCTTGCCCTGCTGCTTGATAGCGGTGTAGTGTTTTCTGACCTGGAAGCCGCAGACCTTGGACTTATTTATGCGCAGCTAGATATAGCGTATGCAGCAAGGGATGTAACTGCCGAGCTACTTGCGATAATGCAGCGTGATGGGTTTACCCTGGCCGATAGCGTAGAGCTTGTTAGGATTATGTCCAGCGGGTTGTTTAGCTATGATGAAGCCCAGACGGTTTTAGCCTTGCTGCCAGAAAGCCCTCAGCGCATGACAGAGCTTACGCGGTTTGAACAGTTTGCCCGTAGGTTTGATATCGTGGATGCTGTAAACACCCGTCGACTTGTTAACCGGCCGTTTGTGTCAGTTAATGGGTTTACGGCCTCTGATGATGGTGCTGTCGGCATGGATGGAAACAGGGCACTTGGTAGTATTGAAGTGTTTCTGGCTTCTGACTTTGGCGCGGCAGATGTAGATGGCCGTGGTGAAGGTTTTAGCTTTATTGCTGCCGCCCAGATGGAAGAATGGGCACGGAGAGGTAGGCCGCTACTGGAGGATGGGGCACTTGTGCCTGATATGGATGAGGCTGTAGATGCTGGCGATGCCAATACCAATAACGCAGATGAGGCCGTAGATGCTGACGATGCCGATAACGCAGATGAGGTCATAGATGCTGACACAGCAGGTTCTGGTGAGTACACAGATGCTGGTGAAACCGTTGACATTGGTGAGTATCACAATGCATACGAATCCGTAGATGTGCACTTGGTAGAAAATTATAGCACTGAACCTTCATTAGTGTCGCGCGGATACTCCTCTGAGGCTGAAAATCCTTCACAGGATGATGGCATTTTACCTGAAGTTAGCGACATAGATGAGCTGCCCTCCGATACGGATGAACAGCCTCCAAGCGCCGAGGAGCAGTTTCCTGACGATATTGATGAGGCTGATGAATTGCTAGCAGAGCAAGAAGTGCTGCCCCCGAACTATGTGGCATATCCGCATTATCGCCAGGGTAACCTAGGTTTGGAAAATGCCCTAACCACTAGACCATGGCAAAACTTAACATGCCCAGAAAGTCTTGCAACAGCACAATCCATTTTTGCAGTGTTTACCAGCTCCCAGGCTTGTGGGGTTGCCAGGCGTATGTTCTTGGCCAACCACGGCATTGCGGAAATTGAGGCGGCCTTTTCACTTGGCGCAGCGCTGCAAGTTGAGCCGTACACTTTTATGCTGCAACCCGGGGCATATCGTGAGCTTTCAACAATGGGCTCAACAGCAATCCCTTCTGTTGTATCAGATAACACCAACAACCAAACGGGGCTGCAAGCACGTGAGTTCACTCCTCATGGGTTAATCAGTAGCGATTCTATGGAGGTGCAAGGCGATCACATTACATTGCCAACGCTTACTGATAGCCACTTCCCCCTAGTACAGCCGCAACCTCATCCTGCTCCTCAAAGCATGGATCCCGCATTATCTCAAAATCGGCAACCGATAGTTCAAAGCCAACAGCCTATACTGCGCCACCCTTTTGAGGCCGAAATAGTAATGCAGGCCACCGCGGCTAGCCTAGATGAGCTTGACGCAATACTAGAGTATGGCAGAGCTTTATTGAGCCTAAGTGATAGTTACGGATTAGGACAAGCAAATGGCGATGGTCTAAGGCAGGAACAAGCACAATCAATGCCATTTAGTGCATCCCAAAACCCCTTAGTAGTAAATCCCTTTAGTATTAACCTTAGCGCCAGTGAATCTGTATCCATCAATACCGGTGCTGCAACGTATCGCACTAATATCCTAAGTCTGCCAACCCGTGGCGGCAATACCTTTAGCCTTGATCTGTTGTATAGCTCAGCCAGGGCAGATTATTATAAATTTGTGCATTGTGCCTGTTGCAACATCACAGTGCCGCATGTGCGTTACGATATTCACGGCCTAGGCGCAGGCTGGATATTTGACTTGCCATATATCAAAAGTAATACTGTATATATCCCTGGAAGAGGCTCCTTTGGATTTGATGGTAACCATCTAATTGATTTCTACCTAGCTGATGTGCACTTGGAGAATTACTTTGGCTTCTCCAGCGGTAGTTGGCCCAATCAATTGTGGTCTAACCGTAGGCTCAGCTTCCTCGATGGCACAAGGTATTACTTCCACAACGAGCATATCATTGGCATGAGGGACAGATTTGGTAATACTATCCGATTTGAGTACACAACCGTCCCACAATTTAATAATGCCAGGCTATTGTCACGCATCGTAGACTACGCAGGCATGATTATTACTTTTGGCTACAATGGTTCACTCAATGGCAATCACCGCTCGATTGTTATAACTGGGCCATATCAACGACAGTACCTTATTAATATGCAGCGTGCCTATAGCGACTTTGTTATAACTAGTGTGCGGAATCAAATAGGATTAACGACTACGTTTGACCACCACAATGCATTGTTCTTTTACTGCTCTTGGACGATGTATCCCAAACATCATGCCCGCATCGCCCTATTGCACAGGGTTAGCTATCCATCTGGGGCATTCCTCAACTTTGGTTATGCATACACAACAATAAACTTGGGGCCAAGAGGCAGCCGACAAATATACAGGCTTGCAACTCGGGCGCTGGTCAGCAACGGTAGAGAGTATCTTAGGACAGATATCATCTACTTTGGAGACCATACAGCCTTTGATTTGCGCCAGGCCCCTATATGGTGCTGTTGCGATGGATGGTGCTGTTGCATTTCGAACTGCTGCTGCTTTTTGGGAGGACATGCAGGCGACAGGCCGCCTTATGGCTACGAATATGTTGTTACAGTGTTCCAGAACAATGGAGCCCGTACAGATTATCACTTCAACCACAATCACTTAAATTTTTTCCATAGATTTACTGTCGATATGATTGGTGGAGTTCCATTTGTATCCACTAGGGCTGTGCAGTATAACCACTTTCGCTTACCCACACGGGTTGCAATATCCGAGTTTGCTCAAGGCTATTCACGAACAAACGTCCAGTACTTCACCTACAACCGATACGGCCAAGTAACAATGTCAAGAAGCCCGCAAGCGATGGGTTCACAGTTGTCGCGATATGAGACTCACTTTAGCTATGATAATCGCTTTGGTCTGCTAACCCTCAGGTCTTCTTCGGCTGATGCGGGGACACTAATACGAGAGATAAATCATTTGTCTCCAGACGGCAGGCGCATAATAAGGACAGATGTTTATCAAGGCTCAGCAAGGTTGTCTCGCACGGAGTTTGACCATGATATCTTCGGAAATTTGGAGGAGATTAAGGAGTTCCCTAATGCTCTGGGTAATGAATATGTGAGAACGGAGATATGGTATATCAACAGTGTAATGCCACAGGTTATAAGGACGCACAATGTACGTGATTCTTATGGCAACCTGGTAGGCGGTACAGGCATTGTTGAGCGCCGCTTTACCTATAACCAAGTGTGGCAGGTATTGTCGGAAACAGATCCAATGGGCTATGTAACCCGCTGGCAGTATGATATTGCGGGGCGAGTAATGCAAATAACCCACCCCAATGGCGCGATTGAGCAGTTTCAATACTTTGACGTGGATAACAGAATGCTACACATCACGGCAAGAGAAGCATTTTACGTGCATCAATTTGATCCCCTTGGAAATCTTCTCTCTATTCGTACGTTCTGCACAGGCATAATCCAAACCAACACCTACGACAACCGGATGCGGCTAATAGAAACCCGCAACTACCAGGGAATAGCCTCATCCCAGCGCACAAGATTCTACTACGACAGGCTTGACCGCATTGTGGACACAATGGCGCTAACCCCTACCGGAGGTGTAATGAACCGCATCACAGTGCACTACTACGATGTGTTAGATAACGCCGGCAACTCGCGGATAGTAACAGTGCAGCATGGCTACAACTACGATTGGGCCCCTAGCATAAGAACCTTCGTGCAGTTCGACCGCTTTGGCCGTATGACCCAAGAAGGCACAGAAGGCGGGCGGATAATGACCTACACCCACGACCTAATAGGCCGTGTGGTAAGAGAGCAGTCCCTAGGCATAGACAACACCTTCACCTACAACATCCATGGTGTAACAGCAGTAAGAAACATCCTGGGCCACACTGCCCGCAACGAGTACGACCATATGGGGAGGCTAACCAGAAGCTTCTGCTTCCGGGGCTACGACCAGCGCTTCACGTATGATGCTTTAGGGCGGGTAACACGCCATTACAAGCCCATGTTTGCCCTAGGCAACGGCGAAGCATACCATACCATCACCACGCACCAATACGACAGAAATGGTAATCTTACGCGCACTGCAACCCTGACAAACCGGCAGTTCCACACCCGGGAATGGGCAGAGACCATTAACCGCTTCGAGTACAACAGGCTGGTATACACCAGAATCGGCGGCACTGGCGAGCATGGTGTAACTACAACCTTTGCATACAGCCCAGCCGGAGACTTGATTCGCCAAACGGTAGGCGGGGCTACTACCCAGTTTGCATATGACCACAGGGGACGGCTTGAAAGAACCACAGACCCAGGAGGCAGGGTAGAGACATATACCTATGACCAAAATGGGAATCTGCTGACACGTACAGACCGCAATGGTTCTGTTTTCAGATATTACTACGACCATATGGG
>Ga0123355_10003896_pt1 | contig 21586 bp, 7 predicted proteins | sample TergutEmb28metaG_3_FD_89872 | JGI IMG/M metagenome (GOLD analysis project Ga0123355, IMG submission 89872) | Embiratermes neotenicus P1 segment gut microbial communities from Petit-Saut dam, French Guiana - Emb289 P1 | ecosystem: Host-associated > Arthropoda: Insects > Digestive system > Gut ...
CTGTACCGGAGGCTGCGGTTACAGTTTTTAGCACTCTTGATGATGGGTGCTGTGACACCCGAAACATGTAGAGTAGCTTTGCAGTAAATAAATATCTTCATACTGTTGCATTTTGTTGGATTTCTATTCACATGAATACATTACTTCTGAAGACTAACTTCAATGTTACTTTGCGCATGAACAGTTCCTATTCAACTCAGGATTTTATTTTATTTTTTTTTATATGCGGTTGCCAATGTGGAAAGAAGACAGAAAATGAACGTTTAAAGAAACGTTAAGTTGGGTTCCTTCAGCTATTGTTGCGATGGAAAAATAATAAATATTACGTATTCTGAGTGTGTGTTTGTAGACTTAGCTATGCAACATGCAATGCGCTTGCTCCAAATTATATTGCCATCTATGGCCTGCCTGCCGCTACAGTATTTTTCCACATTATCTTGTAAACAGCACGATTTTCGAAAAAAGCGTTATTAAACATAAAATGTATTTTTTTTTATTTTCGCTACAGCTTTTGTCGGAAACATTTCTCATTCAAAGAAGAACCGAGCGAGATATGACCTAAAATGTTTATTGTTCTTCATGTAAAGTACCTGATACCCTTGAAAGATTGAAATGAATCTTGAAATTTCTAGATCGATTGTTTAAAAATTCTGATATATTTCATGAAAATATGCCCAGTGGGAACATAGCTGTTCACTGCGGATGGACAGACAGACAGACGTAACGAAGCTAATAGTCGATTTTCGCAATTTTGCGAATACGCATAACGATTGAGATGACAATGCTGCTGCTGCTGATGATAAATAGCAATAACAGTAAATTAAACATATACTGGAGAGTCGTAGTACAAAACACTTCCTAAAGAACTGAACATATCTGAAACAGAACAAATGACGTAAGTGGCTTTTTTCAACATGGCAAAAAATATTGGGTTCATAAATAGCAGGTGGCTTTCTTGACTGCTTGAGCACCTGTTGACTTCTTAAGAAACAAACTGCTTCATGAATTTAGTGTTAGGCATATATACATATCTGGTTTGAAAGAAGACATGCGTCTAAGTAAACTTACTTATTGTAGGAAAATTATGAAAAGGTAACTCAAGACTTCTCACCTAAACATACCTTCATTTAGTCCTCTGAATACGGAATATAGTTGCAAACAACTCGCTTCTGTTGTAAAGCATTGGCACGGTAATCTACAGGCATTAATGGAAATCGATGTTACCACGACACATTAATTCTTAATATCCTCCTGCAAAATATATCTTCTGTGTTTTGTTCAATGTTATTAAGGCTCCCTAGGGGTCGGATTATCTGACGTGTAAAAGTTCCTGTGTTTTTTCCCCCCATTCCATTACAAGTCGAGGTGGGGTTGTCTTGAAATCCCTCCCGGGATTGTGCCTGGGTGGTACCCTGAAATAGGCCACGACTCTGCAATGTCAGTTTCTTTTTAACATTTTTTTTACTTCTATAAACGTTGTGTTTACTAAATATTACTATTTGTTTCAATCTTATCCAAAAATATCTCACTGAAGTATAGAGCAAAACTTTTAGAACTCGTGTGTTTTAAAGGTATTGTTGTAAAATTCTAATTTGTATCGTGTGTGTTGTTGCTAGTTTTAAGTTGTATGTTGTGTAATTGTTGTTGGTTGACCGTGTGTATTGTTGTAGTTGTCTTGTGTGTGTTGTTATCTTATGTGTATTTGTTGTACTGTGTGGGCATTGCTTTTTTTTACTTTAGATGCCAGACTTCTGGCTAGAAGTCAGTATTCGGAAGGTCCTGCGACCGGCCATCTCGACACAGGTTTTTCTTGGTTTCCTTGTGCCTAAAAGCAAATGCTGAGATGGTTCCCGAGATTCCAAGTTGCCACTACATGCTTCTCATGTAGCCCTGCCGACTTAAATTTAGTAGTAACCAATTTCACGTTTTGTTTGCATGTAAAATAACCACTGCCACCGGGTAACAACCCAATTGCAGTAAATAAATATTATTATTATTATTATTATGAATTTCCTGATTGTGATTCCTTGGAAAATGAAACACGTAGTATTATACAGCTCCATTCATTTAGCAGAGTAGTGTATGCCTGATGTGTTTTGTTTCTGTTTTTCGCGAAAATTGTAACACAACTGGGTGATTCAGAATAAGTTGCTGCTATAAAAATATATATTTCGTTGATTCTTATCGCATTACATATACAAGTAACGATTTTGTACTATTAAAATTTAACTTGTCTCTTTCCATGTATTCCATTCTGTTACGTATAATTTATGTAGTTCAGTCGGTATAGCCACTGACTACGGGCTGGACGGTCCGGGATCGAATCCTGATGGGGACGAGATTTTCCGCCCGTCCAGACCGGTCCTGGGGCCCACCCAGCCTCATGTAAAATGGGTACCGGGTCTTTCCCGGGCTAAAGTGCGGTCGGAGCGTGCTGCTAACCACTCACCCCCTTCTAGTGCCGCGGTCATGGAAGAGTAGAGCTATACCTCTACCCACCCTCTGGACCACACCAGACCTGTAACGTGATCACTTTACCTTTACCTTTACATATAATTTATGCACTTTTATTGAAAAAGAGTGTACTTGAATTTTGGTGGTTCGGCTCACCCATAAATACAATTTGCGATTAAAACATTTGTAATCCGGATAATCTGGTAGCTGAGAATGGAAATCTGCGAATGAATATTTAAATGCAGAACCACAAAATAATACAATAATAGGATATACGCCTATTCCAGAAGTGACTTCAAATTAGAACTGAAATAACTGCAAAAATTAGTGATAAAATTTCCCAAATTTTATCCTCTTTCCTGTCACTAGTTTGACTTGTGAAGCGCAAGGAAGTTTTAACTTCAGAATTTCATTGTAAAGGATTAATTGCCATCGTTTATATCCATATGGAATTTTATGGCGTAATTTAATGTAATAATAGTATTATTGACTTATTAAATCTTAGAATGTCGGGTATCGTAATGTAAACTTTAACACATTCAGTATTGAATTTAATAATGTTCCAACAAGATGCGACTTATTCAGTTTATTACATTTCTGTAGGCAACTCTACATATTTCGTGTGTTGACACCCATCATCAGAAGCTCGTACAACTGTAATTACAGCTTCTGGTATTGATTAACTGCAATGAGTAAAATACGCTGCTATTAATACTAATGTATAATTTAAAATTCTAGATTTGTCATATTGAATGTTATTAGCCTTGACGAATATATATAAAGTATTGGTGGATGGTTAAAAGCAGTATTTTTAAATTATGTACAACAATATATATATATATATATACAGAATCGTAATTTAGGTTATGTTGAAATTCTACATTCAGTATTGTCGATGATAGGGACGTTAATTCTCTAAGGGTATGTACATTAAGTATATTGCTGGCCGAGGTAAATAATCTCAATCAGATCTGCAAACTTGAGGTGAACCGTACTTCTGCTGTATTCTGAATTGCTATAAGCATGGCGCTGAATGAACTGGGATGAGATGTTTGGAAAGCTTACATATTGATTTTCGAAATGGTACTGGGAACCTCGGGACACGAGACAGTTTTATGGAGGCTCTACTGAGTGAAAAATGTAATAATATGTTACGTAAATCCTAATTCCGAAACAGAAAAGGTTTTATGTAAAAAAAAAATCTGGTTCCGAGAGAAATATAACAAGTGTTGTATTAGGTGTGAGAGGAGATAAAAATTGACAGAGAAAGTAATTCAAGAATGAGCTAATGATTAAGTAGTCACCTGATTCAAGAGATGGAATTTTTCGATACCTCAATAAAGGAAACTTTTAACCCGCAGGATATCTTTAACCATAAAGAATATTTGATTAAGCTTTCAAACCGATGATATGAATAAAGATTTTATTTGCTGACATGGATATTGAAGTCTTGCACAGAAGCAAGAATTGCCTTTAAAAATCATCAAAATTGGAAAAACTGTATAAATTAGAAGGACATTGTAGCAGCACGAAATCTAACATTCCGACACTTTCCTGGACACACTGAGTCACGGCAACCTCGCCTTCGAAGTTAACGTCATTAAAATTCTTCTCCGCTAATTAACAGATTGTCATGAAAGTCGCAGTGAACTATTGTCATTTGTAGGAGCGTTTGCAGAATTGCGAAAAGCGACCTTTACCTTCCTCATGTCCGTCAGTTCGTCTGTCGATCTGCAACGAACAACTCGGTCCCACTGAAAGGATTTTAATGAAATTTGATATTTGAGTATTTTCGAAAATATGCCAATAATATTAAAGTTGCGCTAAAATCCGACAAGAATAACAAGTACCTTACGTGAAGAACAATACGTCTACATTATTGATGGTATTTAGCTCACGTCTCCGCAGAATGAGAAATGTTTCAGACAAAACATGTAGAGAAAATAAAAACACACATTAAATGTTCAATAATTTTTTTTTTTTCGAAAATCGTGTCCTTTATGAGATAACGTGGAAAAAATACTGTAGAACTGGGCAGGTCATAGAAGACAATAAGACACATGCTCATTGCATGCTGAGTAACCAAGACTACAGATACACAGTCACAAGATGAAATAATTATTTCTTTTTCATTGCAAAAATGGCTTACTGTTGTGTCACTATGTTTTGTTATACATACATTGCCTTTCTTGTTATAATACTCAGTGGAATGTTTTCTACCGCCCTGTGAAGAAATGTATTGCCAAGACTTTAGTTCCGTTACGTGTTATGAGAATAATACTGGCCCCATTCACAGGGGCGATACAAGATAGAGGTCATGTTCAGTTGCACGATGGTTTTGGATGTGTCATTTATGTAAAGCCTGCTAAAAAATAAAGCATATCTCTAATTTGGTTGATCCAAAGTAAGATCGGCAAGTTGATCTCTTAAAGACAAAGAATACAAATTTTTCCACCTGAAAAAGAGGTGTTTGAGTACAAAAATACATAAAATTTACTGAACAGGAATAACTGTCTGTGGGGTCTAATTTGCCGTGAAATAAATTCCTGTGCTCATTATTTTCTATGATAGTGCTGAATGAACTCAGCTGACCCGCAAATAGTGAACAAGGTAAAGAGCAATCTGGTGCTCTGGAAGGCAGATCACAGCAACTCCTAAATTTTCAAGCAGGGTAGTGTTAAGTGGATCTAGTTATCGCTTCTTATTTCTCAGCGCTGAATTTATATCAACTGTTGAATAAAGAGAGACCAACTTGATGTCACTTGCTTTATTATTTCATTATTTAATGCTCAACATGTTTCGGATGTTAATACACCCATCCTCAGGAGCTCGCGACTTATTTGTTGAGTTATTTCATTCACCAACACACATCGAACCAGAGCAATACGAGCCATGAAATAACTCAACAAATAAGTCGCAAGCTCTGAGGATGGATGTATTAACATCCGAAACATGTTGAGCATTAAATAATGAAATAATAAAGCAAGTGACATCAAGTTGGTCTGTCTTTATTCAACTATCAAGATGATGCAGGCTCCAATAAACATAAGATTCTATCAACTGGTTTTCCATATAGTTTTATTTCTGTATTGAATGAAGTATTAATGACAATTAGACATTTTCCCCCTTGAACTACTTTGCTGCATTTAAATAATGTTAAAATTAATGTTTGTTGTGGTTATGTTTATGTAACCTCCCCTGTAATGAAAATTAAATTTCACTACCTATACCGATTTTTGAATCACTCAGTAAGCTGATAAACCTATTCAGTTAAATTGAGTTCTAATGAGGGTTTCTGGGCTGAAGATTGCATGCTTCTAATTACATGTTGGTCGGGTTTCTTGAAAAGAAATGCGAATTGTGTTGAAGCGATAATGAAGTGAATTTTCATTAAATGAACGGTGAAGTTACCCTTATTAGCGAAACGAAGAACCTGTCACCTTTCTCGTAAAACTAAGGACTCTAGTTGAAAAGCTACGTACTGTTTCTTGGCGTATTTCTGTCAGTTATAAAACAATCACAATTCACATTCTAGCTCACTCTTTAGTCATGAGATGTCTGCTCGAATTTGAAGTACAGTTACCATAAGATTTACTTTCCCGTTCTTGACTTGAATTCTGAAAAATCATCGAGGCAAAGTGCAATGTATTGCGTAGCCCATTGTCCTTGGAAGGCCTCTCATAACTGCTGTCCATTAGCAAGTTCAATATTCATCCTGAACACATGAATTAAAATGTGGTTAGCAGTTATGCTTTAGCCGATCCCAGTGGCCGTGCGGTCTAAGGCATATGCATGCGGTCGTTCACTTGCTTAAATTGCGGGTTCGAATTCCACCGGGGGCATATATATTTCTTTATTATGAGTCTTGTGTTTTGTTCAGATCGAGGTCTCTGCGACGGTCCAATCACTTGTCCAGACGAGTCGTAACGAATATGTGGCATTGAGTGCGACCAGGTGTGACAATAACCCTCTGCACCAACTATGGCTAGGTAGAAGCGGTCAGACGTAGAAAGAAAGGAAAAATTGTGCTTTCTATTTTGGAGTTTTCAGGTTAAAGTTTCGTCCCGATTGCCGACTGTCCTGACATCTTTCTTTCGTGGCCTCCGCCAGTCTCACCACGCACGTTTTGGAATATATCTCAAATTACATCGATGCCATTTCGTTTCATAATAAACTAGTCGTCCTAGCATTAGGACTTTATTTTCTGCAGGAATGATAGTATTGTAAAATGTACCATAAATAAATAAAAACACGAGACAAACGGAAGACATACGTCCAAGCGATAAAATTTCCGATAAACATTTATTCTTTGCCCCTTCCATTTGGCTTCACATACTGGAGATCCATTTTGTTGATTCACGAAGTCTATACTAGGGCATTTTGAAATGGATGCATGGGAAAACATCTCTATTGATAAAATGACAGTTCTTTAGCTGGATAGAAAGTGTCCAGGCTTTCTTGGAATCCCAGCATTAACTATGGAATTTTACATGCGCTCACAACCCGACCCTGTCTACATCTGGTTTCATTCGGTAAACATAATGAAACTCCATTATTTTAGCATCAATTTTTCATTTACCATACAACAACGAAACTCACATGTAGTTTCAGATTTTCTGACTAAAATATCTCAAAAACTTCTCCTCTTCCCCGCCATTGTTTTCATGTCGTCCTTCTCAGTCACCTCAGACAATTGCCTTAATGCTATTTTGTAATGACGAGAAAGTGCAGCTCCTAGTTTTGGGCTGACGATCCCGTCTAAACTTGAAATAAGTGTGCCTCTAATTCGCAATGAAACAGGTGTTGTTTCACCTTACCAGAAACTTAATAAACTCTGTAGATGTCAGTAAAAGTAAATTTCTCCAGTTGAATATGAAGATCCAAGACTGATGTTAACAAATCCCCTTCTGGACACAGCACTTGGTCTGTTCCATCTGCATTTGTCCTCAGAGTCGGTTCTTAGGCGCGTTCGCACAATTGCCAAAAAAAAATTCATCTGTCTTTCTGCCAGCGTGCAACAACTCGGCTCCCACTGGACGCATTTTTATGAGAAGCGAAATGTCATAATTTTCTGAAAATCTGTCGAGAAAATTCAAGTTTGTTAAAATCTGACAAGAATAACGGGTACTTTACTTGAATACCCATGTAAATTTATGTTGGTATCTCGCTGAATTCTTATTAGGCTGAAATATTTCAAACAAAATGTGAAGAAAAAATCAAAATACACAATTTACGTTCAATTTTTTTTTAAATGGTGCCATATATGCGATAGTGTTGAAAAATACTGTAGAGCGAGACAGGCCATATATAGTAATAAAATGCGTCGGAGAGACAATGTGGGATTACAGGCACATTCAAAATATTTAAATGTATTATTTTTAACAACAGTTCGGAATGTTTTATAGCCCGATAACAATTCAAAGGAAAACAATTACTGCATTTACAAGTCAGCCAAAAACATCTATATATATATATATATATACATATATATGTGTGTGGGGGGGGGGGATAGTTAGGTCTTTGCCAACAAAAATTAAAAGTGAAGGTACTGTTGCGTTTCCACGACAACAGTGGTTATGTGAATGTGCCAATGTATCTTTGCACATACATCTTGTTCCACTGTGAAGTCAGTTAAAGAGCCAGACAGAAACACTTCTCACATATGTCACCAAGGTTGTAGGGATCAGTCACGTTGACTCCTTCAAAGTAAGAACGTCTTAGTGAGGCTGGATGTTCATGACAACTGAACTAAATTACCACAGGTCATCTTCAGGGTCATTCAAACATTCCCATAAATATCATAATTGTTCGCGTTTTATAAAATATTAAACTTAAAACATTTATAAGCCTGATCGACGTCCACGTGTGTTAGTCGGTAAGTTATAAACAACGTGCTTGCGAGATGTGACGTTATTACACCTGTGGTCATGAATATTTGGGTGTTGTAGGATGACGCCGTGAAATATAGGAACGTGCAGTTTCCATTCTAAGCTAAAGTCACTTCTACGGGAATGTAAAGTCTGACGTATAAAATAAATTTTCCCTGGAAAACCAAGTATTATGTGTAGGAACAAATATTCATTAGGTCTTACACTTCAGAAACAGTTAAAAATTAGTTAATGTAAATAATGTCTACATTAGTAATTTCACCTTATTTGAGTTCAGTAACGCTCATTAACACGGCTGTGTTACACTATGTTTATGTACTTTGTAAAGGAGAGGAAGGAAAGTGTTGGGACCTAATTTTAGGGGTTTAGTCGTAAAGTTCCTTGGGGAATGGTTTTCTTCCAACAGGAGAAGGCTTTACTCTCCCTCTCCTTGTTTTGTGCATCATGTGGTCAACTTCAAAATTCTCGGGTCAGGGAACGAAATCACCTAGTTCCACTTCCTCCTAAATAGCTCAGGAATGCTTATCGTTCATCATCGTTCTGAAATTCTGCGTGTTACATAATGAAGAGGTACTGTGTGCCTCATTACAGAAACATAGATTCGTGTAGAAGTAGTGTTTTTAACAACAGTACATTGTGTACTTTACCACCATCCTGTGCCGTTGTCATTAATTCTGGGAACCTTAACTTCCTGGAACCGTCTGGGCCACTCAAGGACTGCTTTACCTTTACATTTACATTATGCACTATCACTTAAACTTCCAGTAAACTTCGATCGAATGTTTTAGACTGGAATAGAAGTTGGAGAAATAGCGAGAAATATACATCGACACTAAACTGTAATGAACACACCATAAGACATCGATACCAGAGTGTAATGATCATGAAATTTGCCAAAGAGTGGGCAAAACACAATGAGAAAACATTCTCCTTGACGTTCACTTTCCGCCGTGTTCAAGAACTCGCCTTTAGACTATTTCCTGAGTGTGTACTACCCCCCTTCATATGTAGTTTGCTACTTCATTAACATCAGCCACGGAGGACACAGAGTGTGTAAGAATTGCTGTGTTTTGGTATGGATTGAGTGACATCACCTTTACGATGACGTTTCAGGGGAACTGAGAAGGAGAAGCAAAAACGGAGGGGGGAAGTCTTTTTTCAAACTTTGCCGTACCCTTATGTCACACACTAGGCAACCCTTCTTCCTCGCAGCTGCAGACGCCCTCTTGGCGACTTCCTGGCGTCGTCGTACGCGCCAGGACGTCACTCAAAAAGCGTCGCGTCGTTCTTTGGCAGCACAAATCGATTTTAATTTCCGATTCCGAGATAGATTATCCTTCATCTCCCTGCTTGATGCACCCGTTCCTTCGCCCTCCACCTCTCTTCTGGTTGTCCCTTAACTTTACGATATTAGGGGGAAGAGCGTGTGGTGGGAGTAAGAGAACGGAGGAGATAAAAAAATTGAGGCGACGTTTGCCTTATATTATGCACTGGCACGGAGCAGAATTTCCTTACTTCGGTCTAAGATGAAGCTTATCGTAGGGCTGGAAGGCTTATTTAGTTAAAACAGCCTCCGGCACTGCTACGCCTGCGATATATGTGACGTGTGGGGGGGGGATACTTAATTCGACCTCAGTCTCCAACTGGAAGCCAAAGTACTTACTTGCTCTGAGTTGTGTTTCGTTAGAAGGATATAGGGGACAAAGGCAGAGGTCTGTACGAAGTCTACTTCTTTAACACAGTATATAAGTAACCCCGAAGAGTGTGTATTAATTCTTAAAGAAGAATCCTCAGACGCTTTCTCTCACGATACCTGATTACCAATACCAAAGGTAAAGATAAAGTAGTCCCGTTACAGGCCTGGAGTGGCCCAGAGGGTTCCAGGAAGTTAAGGTTTCCAGATTACATGACAGCGGCACAGGATGGTGGTAAGGTTGTCAGCCCTATGCACCGGTCGCCTTTACCCCCAGGAAATGCTTCTGGTACTCATTTCTGTTAGAGGCTGTGTCGACCCCAGGGCCATAATGCGATAGGAAGGATTATGTCAATGAAAAATCCAATGACACCAGCTGGGATCGAGCCAGCGACATTCCGATTTGTAGCACAGCACCTTAACCACTGTGCCACCGCGGTCCCCTGATTACCAATACTACACAAAATAAAATCACTTTCAGCGATGTTCAAATAATGCTCTTATTTCAGATTTTATCATTATTTTGGGGTTTTATACGTGTCTGTAGCTATTACAGATGTTCTGTTTTATACGTGTCTGTAGCTATTACAGATGTTCTGTTTTATACGTGTTTGTAGCTATTACAGATGTTCTGTCTCATTTTAATCCTTGCCTGTTTTATTCAACAGCCTAATTGCATTTTACGGATTGTGTGTGTAGGGAAGAGATGTTTCTACTGATGACCGCTTTATAGTTACGTTCTCGCAATGTCTTTGACTCAGTCCCTTACATTATATTACATTGGAGTTTAAAGTACTGAACGCACTACTAACCTTTGAGGCATAAAACTGGTTTATTATCAGAAATTTCAGTTCCTTTCTGAGAGCAAACACACAGTGTAACCAGGAAAGTGTTAGATGTGTAGGGAAATAAACGATCTTTATTGTGAGTAGCAAACAAAATGCCCAAATGCTGTTGGTAATAAAATACAGACTTTTAAATGTCAAAACAGGTGATAGGGCCTCTGTGGCTGGAAGGACTAAACAGTATAAAGGTTAAAACAATCAAGTTACAGGCCTTACAACCTCTGAGGGTTCCAGGGGGTTGAGGTTCCCAGATTTCTAGAAAATCGGTACATGAAGTGGTAAGGTTGCGAGCCCTACTCACTGCCCGCCTTTACCCCTCAAAGAAATATTCCTCGTACTCATTTCTGTTAGAGGTTGAGTCTACCTTAGTGAGCCCGGAAGGGTTTTGTCTATGAAGAATTCCAATTACACTATCGGGAATCGAACCCGCAACCTCTCGCCTTGTAGAACAACATAAAAGGAAGCTTAAAATGACGAAACAAACGCTGATATCGAGAAATTTATTCTGATTTCGAAGTATACATGACCTTTGTAGCAGATGGTAAACACCAAATCTCCACGAGTCACGTATGGCATTGCGGCATTTTTCTCACTGTAATATCAAAACTTGTTTGACGGCGTAGAAGAAATATTTTTAAGCGTCTGCAGCTAGGAGGTGACAGCTGGCTTCACGTCAGTGTCTTCTGCAATTCGGTTGCCAAGCAGGTGTTTCTTAAGGGGTTCAAAGACATGGATCTCGCTGGACTCCATAATGTTGACTGGATTTTGAGTGGTTATAGCGCTGCGACTGGGAGGTAACGAACCATCCTACTTATAGTCCCGAGCTTACGCCCAGTAACTTGGATAAAAGCGTAAAACATGATTGTTGATAAATTGTAAAAACCCAACAAAAAGGAATGTTAAGTATTTGACCACAAAGTCTGTTCAAAAAAGGAGATAAATTTATTACATGCCACAGTGTTTCTTTGTTCCTTTAGGTTCAGTGAAACACGAATACCATCCTTTCGACATTGGATAAAAGAGTTTATCAAAACCTTGATGTGTCTCTTTTTCAACACAGTGGCAATCTTCATGAAATGATTTCACAGAATTTTGCTGTTATAGACCATATTTGTTTTCTACTAATCTGTGTGCCCACTCACGTTTTCTGAAAAAAAAAATATTTTGTGCGTGTTTCATACATCCCCTTGCACATTCTGTGTCGTGTGTATCTCATACGCCCTACTAATGTTCGTCGAAGATTTTCCTCCAAGTCCAAAATCCTGTGCAACGTCTTGTAACATAATCTTTTTACGGCAAGATTATGTGGGCCTCCAGTTCTTTGTGGTTGTCATTCCACATGAAGAAGAGTTTGTCTCTGCGCACAATATAAAGTTATAGGAGAGGAGTGTGGCTCTGCTCTGGGATTCCATCTCTGGAAGCCAATTCAATTGCCACTTTAAGAAAACCGGAAATGAATGTTATGAACAGTCTATATAAATATGATCATGTCGTTTATTCAGATTGTTGTAGCCTATAATCGCCTTCGAAATAAAACAAGTAGTGCAACAAACCACTACGCTCTGTGTCTTTGTCCGGTCTGTCTGTCTTTTGACCCAGCTTACAGACTTTCTGGAGATTTGTCAGAGAAAGTATGCATGTATTATTATAGGTCATCCCGACTTCGTACATTACATTTGTTTATTTATTTGTAGTTTATTTGAAAACGCTCCTAGCAGCTCAGAATATACAGCATTAAATGACTGGATGATAAGGAAAAATTAATTAGAACGTATTTCAAATAAATTACTTAGTTTAATTAGAATTTTTATACAGCATGTATTAGGAGGAAATGGATTTGCCGGGAGAGAATGAATTTGCTAATAGGGACTGCATTCACTAGAAGCTACTAAATTTGCTGGGCGCGGCTCAATTTGCTTGGAGCAATTGAATTTGCTAGAAGCTACTGAATTTTTTTGTATAATTTAAATCAGTTTCAGCCTTCGAAGTTTTGAAATAATTCTTCATATTTTTCTCTCTGTTTCAGACATTTAAGATTCAATATCATATACTCCCTTTTACTTTGTTGCACTTACAGATTAACTGTGTCGAACTGGAGAAACTCCTGTAGCAAACATTGCCTTCTCTGTCATGTACGAAGCCACCTTATAATATGGCAGTATTACGAACAATATTATCTTTGAAATCAGAATAAGGAAACACATCTTGAGAATTAAATCCACGAAAATGTGTTAAAGTAATCACTACCCGTTTCGGTATTACAAGATGAGAAGCAGGAATGCTATTACTGTACTTGATTTCAGATCAACGTAGTATTGTTATTCATGTATTATTATTCCCTTCTTTGCATAATCACGTGCCAGACTCGCAGAAACACCAATGTGTGATGCGACTGACGTGCAAATCCTCGTCTGCATCTGATCATCTCTTTCACAATGTATTTCAAAACACGTTCGCCACATTGAAGTCGCGGCGCTGCGGATTATGTTTCGTTATTTTGATGTTATTCAGTAGGCAGCGCACAGGATGCTCTTATCGACTGCAGGACGAATGCGAGGAATCTCGTAAGGAAAGAAATGCTTGTGTTTTCATTGTAGATAAAAGGTGCGGATGTAGGGAGAACACGGGGGATTAAGCGAACTGTTTAGTCTCTCTGAGGACACATCACCTACTTATCGCGTCCTGTTCAGTATTGGAAAACTTGTAAGCCTGAGAGAGAGAATCTACATTTGCTGGAGATTCAAAATATTCTCTGTTTCTTCTTAGGAAAAACAGAATTGAAAAGCGATAAAGGGGGATGAGAAGGTGCATTAGCATACATTTCGCAATTTAAAATCTCACGTAATATTGTTAAACATTGAAGTGTGGAGTATTTAAGCCTTCAGTACCTACTACACAGCAGTTTTATTCCCACGTCGTGCTCATTACTAAGAGCAATCTAAAATTGATTCTTAGAGAAATAACTGCTGTTAATTTGAGAACTGCTCATGATCCGTAACACAAGCAGCCGGCTAATGCAGAGCTACTGAATGCTAAAGCAGGTAGTATTTGCACTTATCAGTGCGCTTTATAGGTAACATATCACTAGCAGATAAAGTAATTTTTCCAGCGTCTACAAAACACAAAACCACACTGTAAAATCACGCCGTTTCGAAAGCTACTGCTTTCTTCCTCAGGTAAACAGTTTCCTAGATAAAATCGACATGAATTTTATCTAACAGACTGTATGTTCACCTGAGGAAGAAAGCAGTAACTTTCGAAACGTCGTGATTTTACAGTGTCGTGTTGCGTTTTTTAGATGATGGGAGAAATCCCTTTATCTGGCAGTGACGTATTACAAGTTTCTTCATTGTCAAGAAATTTCGTGGTGCCCGTTATAAGGTTAAGTTCCTGTGTTAGGAGATTAAAGTGTGCTGGGCAGCATTTTGCTTGTGGAACCAGGACACAATAACACAATTTTGTGACCAGATTTCATGAAGCTCATTCAAGGTTGAGAAAAAGAGTGGACGGATAATACTAACGTAGATGTTAAGAAAATGCAGAGGATTTGAATTATAGTTATCTCTCTCAGGGCTGTTTAGTTATCGGTGGTATTGAACCCATGGATTCTATTACCATGTTGTGATGGATGAGTGAGTAATTCTGTGAGTCTGCCACACAATTAGTTGAGTATTTATTAACAAACGGTCGCGTATTTCCGTGTTATGATGCCGACGCCTAGTTTATAATATCCTGTAGTCACTGAAAATTCATTCACTATGAATGAAGATTTGCCAATAGTTGTACAGTACAGTACAACATTATTTATATGTACTCAACAATTCCATGAATTTTTTAGAACTCACAACTCTTTTTTTCTTTATTCTATGCCTTCTATGTGGGTATTAGCAATACAAGATTGTTGCAATTAGCGCTTACAACACTGTGATCCGGACATCCCGGTCACATTTTTTTTCTGTGTTCAAATACCTGTATTGACACAAAAATAATAAAAGGTGAATCAGTCCCATCAGAGGCCCAAGGTGCCCAGAGGTTTCCAGGAAGTTAAGGTTGCCATATTACTTGACAATGGCCCAGGATGGTGGTAAGGTCGCGGTACCCATTGATACAAAAATACCGGTTTTTAATATTATTTTCCAGACTCAGTAATAATACTGTAGTAAAAATCATGCTTCTCTTAATGAAACATTATTCTCCTTCAGAAAATGATGATCATGATTCAACCTTAAAAGACAAATATGAAACAGGACATTAGTGTTCCGCAAATTATTCCCAAAAGAAGAAGCTCTCTCACTCAAACGAGATACAGTCATTTAAATGTAAACTTGAGTCGGCAATTAATGAAAGACTCTTAACTGTTCCTACTAAAAAAATCAAGCCTGGAAAATATGGTTAAAAAGGAAATAAAGAGTTTTTGAAGATGAGGGAATAAGAGGGGTAAACCTGTAACTTGTCTACGACTATCTCAGTAAAGTATCACCGCCCAGTATTGGATCCCAAAGGACTTTTCTGCCGCTAATATTAATGTTCCAAAATTAGGTCCAACAGTAACACTATATATATTGCTTGTGTTTCTTCAGAGCTCAGTCTATTTCGACAGGTAGTTTGGGTCCTTAAACGTAACTAAATTTTCAGTATGATTATATATATGTATATATATATTGTGTTTAGAATAAATGTATTTTTGATAATTTGTAGAACATATATTATTGTAATCAACGTTTGATTGCGAACATAAATCCAAATAGTTGTTTTTTACTTACGTCACCGCATTGTCATCAAAATTTATTGAAAAAAAAGTATGTTTTTTGAATAGCGGTATTAATACCCGTATCCCAATTTCGTAAATTAAAAACACCGAAATACCGGTACTGACATTTTGACCGGCATTGTAAGAACTAATGGCAAAAATCAGCAGTCTTTCTACACCTTACAGATATTCACAAGAAATAAATATTAGTACGCTTAAATAGCCTTGGTTATTGTTAATTACTGTAAATTTTCAAAATTATCCTGGGACAAAGCGGACACATGTCCTTTCATAGACAGTTAAATCCATTTCATGTCCTTCAATCTTGTTTCTTTAGTATCCACTTAAGTAAGTAATTGATTATACTCAGCCGGTGGTTGAGTTATAACTTTCCTTATTAAAGAACAACTTAAGGCCTAATTATATGCAAATAGAGTCGAACCCGGTTGTAACGACATCGGTTTATGCGACATCTCATCTATAGCGTCACATATTGTGCGGTACCAATCAATTCCTCGCTGTTAACCATAACATTTTACTCGTGTTAGAACAACACTCGTTTATGACGACATAAAATCTTCATTCCCTTGCATGAAGTTATAACCGAGTTCGAACCGATACGGTAAGTACAACCTACTTTACCTTTCAATGTAAATATTATACACACCATGTGTTCCATGTCCGTGCATTGAAGAACGTTACTTATATAGGATGTCCCAAAAATAGCGCAAGATTTAAAGTCGTTCTGTTAGGTTCGTGGCACTGAAACTTTAACATCTGTCATTTGTCATATTTGCGATTAGTAGTCATGGAACGCTACACTAAGGAACAACGCGTTTTTACTGTGAAACATTTGTTACAATATTTATTACAAAATTAAATCTTGCGCTGTTATTGGGACATCGCTTATAATGGACCAACGAATGCACATTTATAAATATGTTCAGTCACATGCGTATAATTCTTCTTCAGGAACACCTATCGGTAACTCTTGTGACCATCATCAGTTTGTCTTATAACAAGAATACAATCAAGATACAAATAATTATACAAAAATTGATGATAAAACTCTTACGATTACATAACATTCACAAGCGAATCTTGCGGTCTTAAAAATTATATATTTACGTTCATCTTAAAGTAAAATAAAACCGGATGTGTTTTCATGTTGTTTAGTGCATCTGTGTATTCGGTGTTCCTTCACTTCTCTAACACTGTGTAAACCAGCTACACACGTATTCTAAACAACACGAACACGCCCGATTTAATTGTCTTTAGCAAAAGCGTAAATACCTAATTTTTAAATCCATAAGATACGCTAGTAGGGTTACCTGTTTTCTGTTCTTTAAATCTTACTTACTTTGACATTCTCTTCAAACTGTTAAGCCGCCTAATTGCCGACAGACTTGTTTGCGCCCGTTGCATACAATTAGTCATACAGACTGAGCGTTACGGTCGGTTTGTATGTCACAATATGATGAAAATCAGCGAATTCGAGCGGAAAATGATAAATGCTGCAAATGTTCCTTCAAAGTGGATACAATACAGAGCAAATTTGTGGTTAGTGTTCTGCGGAATTGTCAAATGAGGCATAACAACGAGAATTTGAAGAGGCGATCATGTGTGAAATATCCGGTACACAAATTTCAAAGTTTTAGTCCAATTTAATTCGGATCAGTTAAGATTTTATTGCACATTGAATTACATTTTTAAGCTGGTGTCAATAAAAGACCTAGAGTTTGATACGAATCACAATGTGTAAGAAATTACTGCAACTTTTAATTTACTGTTTCATATCCATAATTTTATATGCGAGCTCTTCCTTACTTCCACCCTCATTTTCTTAGTTTTTTATACCATTGTATATGTATTGCTTTTAAGAATGAATGCAACTTTGACTTCAGACATTTAGCCGCTCTTTGTTCAGAAACAGTCAAGACGTTTGGCGCCAAATGCTGTAGCCATCTTCAGGATGGGTGTGACAGTCATCTTGAAGACTGGATCTGCGTTTTTACAGAAACGATCAACCATCAACGTATAACTCGATGAAATCCGAAAACAAATTAGTACAAAGTGTGTTTAAAATTATTCTGTAACATCTTTTGTATAAAACATGGAAATTACGTAAATGGAAGATTTACATTATTAAAATAACACGTAATTTGTTACAGTATTTTATTTAATTAGATTAAACACAACTTTTTCTTATTATTGGAAATAATATCTTTTGATTAAAACGTATATTTAATATATGGAAAAGGCAATAAGCACATGAAAACTAGCTCATGAAGAAAGTGGAGTAGTTTAAATTCCAAACTATATGCTGTACTTAATTTCAAGAGCTGGTAATGGCCCAGAAGCTATGGCACACCGACAATGCGATCACAGAAATAATCGATATTGGACAGAATATCCTGAAGTAAAGAATTCTGGTATCACTTCGTCCAGAACGTCAAGCCACATAGCGGGCTGCAACGCCATTGATGTTTTCATCCTTGTTGGCAGTGTTTGTGATTGTTAATGCCCACCAAACTTTCCAGAGAATAAGTAAAATAAATGTTAAGACACGCAAGATAGCAAACTTGCTGTTTAGTTTGTACGGTCGTGAAACTTGGTCTTTATTTTGCATAGCACATTTAAGGCGCATTTTGTGTTTTCTTAGATTTGTTGCTAAAACTTTACGAGAATTCAGTGATTTGCAACAAGTCTGTTTTGAGATAAAGCTCTGTTTAACACGTGAGCCTAAGAAAGACGAAGCAGTGAAGAATGGAGAACATTATACAAAAAGAAAGTTCATGTTTTACACGTCTTCTAATAGCCCGATGTGGTACTGAATTTTAGGTTGCTAAACCTGATTAAATGTGTAACTCAGTTTTGTGAGATGGAGAAACGGTTGAAAAGTGTTCACTTGGTAGATCTAGAAGGTAAAGGAGAATTGTATTAAAATATAAGCCAGGATGATTCGCCTACCCAGTTTTTCCAAACAGCAGAATTTTGTTTTCTTTCATTTATGAAGTCGTTATATTTGACTGCCGTAAAATATTGGAAGAATTATCCTTTGATATATACTGACGCTTATCGATCTTCAAATCCAGTTCACTGATAAAAATTTCGGAACTAAAATAAGGAAGCATTTCCGGAATTTATTCTTCATGAAAGTTCATCATTAACCTCATTTTATATTTGAGTGTATTGTTCACAATGACAGTAGTGGTCTGAGTACTTGTGGTGAGAGGAAATGACGACACCTTTCTCTCCAAGGACCCAATACTGAAGGAAATGCTGTGCAATAAAAGAGTGGTGTTCTCAAATATTTAAATGATCATACATTCTCACATGATTTGTTGCATTTAAAACTAATTATGATTTCTGTTGATTACTGGCTCGTATCACTTTCGTCGCTGTGTGTCTTGAAGTTCGGCTCTGAAATTTTAGGGCTTGTAAATAAGTTATTATGCCGGTCCCATTGGCCGCGCGGTCTAAGGCGTAGGTCTGCGGCCGCTCGCCTCCTGAGATCGTGGGTTCAAATCCCACCGGATGTATGGAAGTTTGTCTGTTGTGAGTGTTGTGTGTTGTCAGGTAGAGGTCTCTGCGACGAACTGATTACTCGTCCAGAGGAGTCCTACCGAATGTGGTGCGTCGTTGTGTGTGATCTAGAAACCTCAAGCATGAGGCCATGGCCCGCGTTGGGCCGCAGCGCGACAGGAAAAAAAAGTTATTATACTCTACAATGTATACATTTTAAAGTGCCGTAAATCACGGACAGTTTTAAAGGAAGATTAACTGCTGGTATTCGGATAGATGGAGACTTGTTGCATAACTTATCTCGGATTTCGTATTTTAATCGAAGGCATACCGTTTTGTTTCAATATTCGCAATAAAACAAATTGATTATTCTGTCAAGAACACAACAATAATATATGATATTGGAGTCTTAAAATGGCAATATGTTTCGGTCTTTACCAAGACCATATTTTGGCCAACGTACATACCTAAAAGGTACAATCATTGCGTACTTGATGGAACCTTTTATCTATATACGTTGGTCTGAATATGGTCTAAAGAAAGACCGAAACATGTTGCCATTGAAAGTTACCAATATCGTACACTATTTTTGTGGTTCTAATGGAATAAACTCTTTGCTTTTTCGGATTTCGTAGTATTCACAAGGATTGTATACAATTGGTTGAAAATTTAGAATGAAACTACCAATGGAGCCGTCATATCATACGCACACATATCACATTCACATATACTGCCATTCCGTTTTGTCTTATGACTACTAATTAGCTGTACACACAGATCTTGACCAGAAAATTGACGTCTTTGTACTACCGTCACGAAAAGCGGACTGAAGATACTTTTCGGCCTCCAGAAGCTGAATTTTACGTTGTATGGTGTCGTACAGATATACAAGTCAAAGGGTTCTCTACGAATGTAACAGAAGTCGGAAGTATAGGGAAGGCAGCCACTTCTCCTCATTAAACATTTGCCTTCCCTAATGCGAGTTTCGTTTCGCAGTGCTACCGTCAATATGACGACTGTTCCACAGTGGAATATAAATTAATAAAGCGGAAGCACTGGCAAGTGTATTGATCCGCAAAAACTGCCATTGAAATCCCCCGCAAGTTCGTACTGAATTCTGATCACGATATATCACATTTACGATATACAGCTATTGACTGATGTCTGATTATTAGGTGGCATAATGATTAAGCAATTAGAATATTTTAACTGTAGTGTTGTACAGAATTAAAAGGGCTGTTGGTGAGTAGTTAGGGATTTGGAAGTAAGCTGCACCAGCCTTAAGACTGTTCCTATTTTAGCCTGGAGAGTTTAGGGACTTAACGTTAATTGACTATAGAATGTGAACTTCGAGGTCTACAGACCAGCATAAAATAATATTGGGAAGAGGTTCATGATAAAAGAGTGTGGTAAGAAGGGAATACTAGCCCTTTTGAAAGTAGTGTTCGGATATTCGTTGGGACAAGTTGAAGAAAGGCAACAAAATCGTCAGTCAGACATTGGACAGATATTCAAACCTCGTAGCCTGCTCCACAGATACAACTGTAAAAGTTTACTGACTTTGTTTGATATTCATTCCCACTGCCATAGTATGTTCGTACGTCTGAATGAGATTTTATATTCCCTGTTTAACTTCCAGTATTATACAGTATAAAGGTGCAATTCTTTGCTATGTTCACACACTTCAAACAAAATCATTATATCACAATAGGCTTGCACGTTATGCCTCCAACTAATTTTTGTTTGTTCATATAAATATTATTTTATTGATAACCACTTGAAAGATGTCATTTATAACGGAAAATAGGCTGTAGAGGATGGTTGTTTGAGTGTTCTGATGATTCTATTCTTTTTATGGGACATATAAGCAATGAATGACTTAGAAAACCTGGTTAAAAGGGAATTAAAAATATATGCCAATATTGCGGGAACCAGTTATTTATAAAGTAACAAAAATGACGATACCTCATAATACGGTCAACAGTTAAAGAAGATAATTGTGTCAAAATACAAGCCTCATTTGCGGCGGTCCTAGTAAGATATTGGTTATTTAGACATCGTGCCTTAACAATGTCTTGTGTATCACCATAGAATTCCTTGATATACTTTGTGGTACAAACTTCACTCGCAACTCAGAAGTTCGCACAACACTCCGCTATAATCATTGATCATCGGGGAATAAAAAATATGAGATTCTGTAAGCGTTAAAAGTGATGGTTTTATTCAGGCCTTTTAATCCGGCAAATGAGAGAGGATTAATAACTGCACAAACTGATGTGACGCAACAGGCTTAACTTTTTTTAAAATGTTACTTACTTACTTACTCCATGGTGCAGAGTCCTTCTTGAGAAGCTAACTGGTTTGCAGCTAGTCAAGAAATTCCCCGCATTTCACGGAACCCGAAGGTTCATTACCGCGCTCACAAGCGTCC